>Ga0209628_10002108_pt1 | contig 13323 bp, 9 predicted proteins | sample TergutCu122P4_FD_187285 | JGI IMG/M metagenome (GOLD analysis project Ga0209628, IMG submission 187285) | Cubitermes ugandensis P4 segment gut microbial communities from Kakamega Forest, Kenya - Cu122 P4 (SPAdes) (version 2) | ecosystem: Host-associated > Arthropoda: Insects > Digestive system >...
TGTATATTCGGATTTTATATAGATGGGTTCGTTTGTGCCGTATAAAATAATATCCAAAATATCCTCGCTCAAATCGGCAATCGGGTCGTTCAATGAGAAGTTGAATTTTTCGGATAGCGCATTCAACTGCTTAAACATGGAAGAGGGTTTGGCGCTTCCCAACAAGGCAATCCCTCCGGCATTGATACTGAGTTTTTTATCGGGGATAATCTTCTCCAAGTCCATTTCGGTAATGAAGCCCAAACCATTGCATTTCGGACACGTCCCATATGGCGAGTTGAATGAGAAAGTGTTAGGTTCCGGCTCTGGATACGAAATACCCGAAGTGGGACAAATCAAATGCCGGCTCAAATTTTTGGTTTCACCGGTAGCCGTATCCAACACCACCACAGTGCCTTTACCATGTAGTAGTCCCAAACGCAAACTGTTGGTCAAGCGCGGCAATGCTGATTCTTTTACTTCAAACTGATCAATGACAATATCAATATCGTGGATTTTATATCTATCCAATTGAAAATTAAAAGATAGCGACATGATTTCGCCATCCACGCGGGCTTTGGTAAACCCTTTTTTGCGAATATTTTCAAACCACTCTTTATAATGCCCTTTCCTTCCGCGAATTACCGGCGCAAGTAGTGCAATATTTTTTCCTTTGTAATCATTCGAAATAATTTCCAAGAGTTCACGCTCATGATAACTCACCATTTTTTCGCCGGTAACGTAAGAGTAGGCAGTAGCACATCGGGCGTACAACAATCTTAGAAAGTCGTAAATTTCAGTAATCGTTCCCACGGTAGAGCGCGGGTTTTTGTTTACCGTTTTCTGTTCAATGGCGATTACCGGATTTAGCCCCGTGATTTTATCCACGTCGGGATGTTCCAAATTCCCGATAAACTGCCGTGCATACGCCGAAAACGTCTCCATATAGCGCCGTTGCCCTTCTGCATAAATGGTATCAAACGCCAGCGAAGATTTCCCGCTGCCGCTCAAGCCGGTAATCACAATGAGTTTGTGCTGCGGCAGTTGCAAGGAAACATTTTTCAAATTATTTTCCCGCGCACCGGTGATGCAGAGGTGGGATTCGGAAACATTGTTATTTGCCATCTTGTTGAATAATAGTGTTTTCCATATTAAAAAATCAAGGCGCAAAAATACGATTTGTTTGTAATAAAAACTGCTTATTACCAAAAAGGGCTAAAACTTTTTTTTTGTGCTAAGAAAAAAAGAGGCAGTTTTTGAATGTAACCAACACAAGTCTATGACCATTAAATTATCATTTTTTTTTCCAGCACAAAAAAAAAGATTTAGCCGTTTTATTTGTTTTACACACTAAAAAAAATACCTTTGCGCATTATTTCAAACCTAAATTAACATGAATCAAAAAGAAACTATACTCAAGCAAATCCGCGAAACATTGAACGCTAATGCTGATCCTAAAAGAGTTACATTGATGAAACGCTTTTTTAAGGAAGGAGAAAACGCAAAAGTTTATGGACTGAATGCGGCTAATGCAAAAAAAATTGCCAAAGAAGCCTTACAACAAGTTAAGGAATTATCCAAACAAGAAATCTTTGAAATTTGCGAAGAACTCTGGAAATCAAGTTATTTGGAAGAAACAGGGATAGCCTGTACATTTGCCGAATCTTTACAAAAAAAATATGAGCCTTCGGATATTGTTGTTTTTGAACACTGGCTCAACAGTTATGTAAACAATTGGGCGGCGTGTGATGTTTTTTGTGGTCATACCATCGGGTCGTTTGTAATGATGTATCCCAACCATATTGCCACTTTGAAGCAATGGGCAAAATCACCCAATCGTTGGGTGCGGCGCGGGGCTGCCGTCAGTTTAATCATTCCTGCCCGAAAAGGCTTGTTTCTGAACGACATCTTAGAAATTGCCGGCATTTTACTTCTTGATAATGACGACCTTGTGCAAAAAGGATACGGCTGGATGCTGAAAGCCGCAAGCATGAGCGAATCGTTTGTAAAAGGAAATGCGGAAATCAAAAAACTTCATTTGGACGCAGTTTTCAATTTCGTGATGAAAAATAAAACGATTATGCCGCGCACCGCCTTGCGCTACACTATTGAAAAAATGCCTGCGGATTTAAAGGCAGAAGCCATGAAAAAATAATTAACCTGAGTTCTGTTTAAGGGGAGCGGTTATTGGCTATCAAAACGGGGTAACCCAGTTGAATTCATCTTTAAAGAATTTTATGTTAATTTGCGGGTTAAAATATTAAAACACGATGATCCCTATTCAAACGCTAAGAGAACACCCCGATTTTGTGGTTAAAAGACTTGAAATTAAAAATTTTAATGCCCAACAAATTGTGAAAGACCTGTTGGCTTTAGATACGGAAATTAGGACGCTAAAAAAAACGTTAGATGACAATTTGATGACGCAAAATCAACTTTCAAAAGAGATTGGAATGTTGTTTAAAACGGGAAAAACGGAGGAAGCAAATCTGGCAAAAGAGAAAATTACAAATCTAAAATCTGAAGAAAAAGAGAAACTGCAACTATTAGAATCAAAAGAAGATGATATTCAAGAATTAATGGTGCTTTTGCCCAATCTACCGCATGAGAGTGTGCCTGCCGGAAAAACAATGGAAGAGAACCAAATTGTTTATCAAGAGGGAGAGGCTATTCCATTAGAAAATGCTTTGCCGCATTGGGATCTGGTTAAAAAATTCGATATCATAGATTTTGATGCGGGCACGAAAATTACCGGTGCCGGATTTCCTGTATATAAAGGAAAAGGAGCGCGTTTACAACGGGCGCTAATTAACTTTTTTTTAGATTGTGCCGTAAAAAACCACTATATAGAAATTCAACCGCCCTACTTTGTAAACAAAGATTCGGCTTACGGTACCGGAAATCTTCCCGATAAAGACGGTCAAATGTACCATATTACTTTGGATGATTTCTATTTAATTCCTACCGCAGAAATTCCGGTTACCAACATTTACAGAGATGTAATTTTAAAAGAATCCGATTTTCCTATTAAAAATTGCGCCTATTCGGCATGTTTTCGCCGCGAAGCCGGTTCGTATGGAAAAGATGTGCGCGGTTTAAACCGCTTGCATCAATTTGATAAAGTGGAAATTGTTCAAATTCAACATCCTGATAAATCTTATCAAACGTTAGAAGAGATGAAAATGTACGTTATCTCGCTTTTACAACAATTGGAATTACCTTTCAGAGTGGTTAAACTCTGTGGCGGCGACATGAGTTTTACTTCGGCGCTCACCTACGATATGGAAGTGTTCTCAAAAGCGCAGCAACGGTGGTTGGAAGTAAGTTCGGTTTCTAATTTTGAATCATTTCAAGCAAACCGTATGAAATTGCGTTTTAAAGATGAAACCGGAAAAATACGCTTGGCACACACTTTAAACGGCAGCGCATTGGCTCTTCCCCGCATCATGGCAGCGCTTTTAGAAAACAACCAAACCAACGCCGGAATAAATATTCCAAAAGCGTTACATAACTATACAGAATTTACAAGGATTGATTAAACAAAAAAACGATTATCTTTGCCAACAAAATTAGGGATGAATATTAAAAAAAATGAGTAACAAAAACATTCTTGCTATTATTATTTTTCTAGGCATCTTAGTTTTTTTAGGATACCTTTTTTACAACGTTCTAATTTTCATACTTCTATCAATAATTTTTGCATCAGTAGGCTCTCCGCTTATGCAATTACTCCAAAAAATTAAAATTAGGAACTGCGCCTGCTCCACTTCGCTTGCCGCCGGAATTACACTCCTTGCACTGGTAGGATTGATTATGCTTTGTTTTTATATTTTAATCCCCTTAGTAATGTACGAGGTAGAAGCAGTAGCTCGTATTTTTAGAGAAGGGAATGATCCGGCGCTTTACACTCAAGCATTGGGAAATTGGCTGCACCAAGCTGACTTTTTTTTGCGCGAACATGGTTTTCTATCTAATAATGAACATATTGGAGATATTCTTCTCATACAAATGAAATCATTTATCGGTTCAATAAGTATATCCAGTGTGATAGGAAATATTATTTCTTTTGCAGGTGCTCTGCTTATTTTATTGTTTTCTGTTATTTTTCTTACTTTTTTTGCATTAAAAGACAAAGAGATTTTCTTTAAAATGGTACGTAGCGCTATTCCTGTTTCATTCAGAGAAAATTATGATAGAATTTTGGAACAAAGTAAAGTGCAAGTAGTACGTTATTTTTACGGAGTTTTTTTAGATAATATTATTTTTGGTATTGCCATTGGGGTAGCATGTTATTTTGCGAATATTCCCAATGCTTTATTAATAGGTTTTTTAGCCGGAATATTCAACATTATCCCTTATATAGGTCCCTTTATTGCGATGGGTTTAGGGTTGGCAATCTCTATTACTTCCTTGCTTCCCCATAATCCTTCCGCAGAGATTTTATCCCTTCTCTTTTGGAAGTTAGCAATTATTTTTGCCATTCTAAAAGCAGTAGATGCTTTTGTACTCACTCCCATAATTTTTGGGAAAAGTATGAAAATACATCCCATTGAGATATTCATTATCATTCTTTTGGCAGGTTATATAGGAGGAATTACCGCCATGATTTTCGCAGTTCCTGCCTATTCTATGCTCCGTATCATTATCAAAGAATTTTTTGGAAGTTATTATTTTGATAAAGAAAGTATTGAACATTAAATTTTCAATACACTACCGGATACTTTATCGCTTTCTTTTCAAGTAATGCTTTTTTTACTAAAGAATCTTGATAATTTTTTATAAACTCTATTTTTTTTTGTTGTTGTAATAAAGATTGTAGTATTTTTTTATCATCAAGAGAATTTTTAGGTTGTAATTGTTGTTTTCTATCCAAAATTAAAACCAAATAACGATTTTTATCTTGCAAAAAATCAAGTTTTTCTTTATTTTCTACTCCTCTTTCGTTTGAAAGCGAAAAAGGGAATTCTTTTTCTAAAATATCTGTAAAAAACCAATGTTCATCATCTAAATAATATTCAATGGTATCTGCACAAAGTAATTCCATCTGCGCAATGGCTTTCATTCTATCATTTTCTGCAAAAAAGAGTTCTTTTATTTTTTTGTAAAGTTTAGAAGGATTTGAAAGTTTTATGTAATTCAATTTCACCATCTCTCTATATTCGGAGGGCGTTTCACAATGAAGTTCTATTTCATTGAGGGGTACTGTAAAAAGTAATGAATCTCTACTTATTTTTTGCAGGAAAGCCTCCATCAGCAATTGTTCATTATATTGTTGAACTTGTGATGAAAAATTTTGTTCTTTTTGAGTTAATTTCTGTTTGGCGAGCGCAAGCAATGTTTGACGTAAAATCCATTCATTTACATATTGTTCCATAAAAATCAGCGAATCTTCTTTGGATTCAAAATAGGGAATTTCATCCATTACTTCCGAGAAATACAAATTATGGTGAAATGCTTTTGCCATAATAGGATTTTCGGATTGTTTACATCCCATTATCAAACAACATAAAGCAAATATCAATAAAGAGCGAGCGGTTCTCACTTATTTTTCAGTATTATTTCAAATAAATCTTCGTTAATCCATACAGGATATCTCTCTTTCAATTCGTTGAGCCATTTTTTTTCTAATTCATTTTGATATTCGGTGAGCACAATTGACCTTATTTCAGCAAAAGATTTAGGATTTCCTGCATGATTAAGATAATCATATTTTATTTTTTCATAATATTCTTCAAGTTTAACCGTATCTTGTAATGATTGATTCCAAATTTTTTCATTAGTCATTTCAAATAGAATCATTCCTTGATGGTATTCGGTAATCAATTCTTTATATTCGGGATATTTATTTTCCAAATGTTCAAACTCATATTTTAAGATAGTTTCTGTAATAAAGTTCTCGTATTTATCATCTAAAAAAGTTTTTGCATGATTTATTCCGTCTCCTGTAAATCTATCCAAATAAGAAATAAAATCTTGTATAGTTACATTATGTTTTGCAAAAACAGCTATGGGTTTCTGTTTGTTAATATTTTCCATAGCTAATAAATTTGCGATTGGGGGCATTGCATTTTCCGTACTCAATTTTTTTAACAGAAAATTAAATGCATCGTTTTTACCTTTATCAGAAAATTTATATTCTTTTTTCAATTTTGCTAACAGAGATTCCGTACTTTTCGTAGATCGGGAGTCTCTTTGAATTTTATTGCTTATCGTATATTTAATCTCATCCTCTTTTATTTCCGGTATGACTAATTCATTGAGTTTAATAATATGCCAACCTATCACAGAAGAAAAAGGTTTTGATATTTGGTCTTTTTCAAGGATAATACATTGTTTTACAAAATCTCCGGGTCGTCGATTGTAAGAGAATGGGTCTATTTTTCCGCCTTTGGCTTTTGAAGTGGGGTCATCTGTGTATTTTTCTGCAAGTATTTCAAATTCTTCTCCATTTTCAAGTGCTTTTTCGATTTTTAACAATATCTCTTTCACATTCGGGCTAATACGTCCAAAACGGGCAGCGGTATCCAGTAATAAAATTTGAGAGATATTGATTTTTGAAACTACCGGTTGTTTGTCTTGCACCCAAATAAGATGGTATCCGAATTGTGTACGAACCGGCATAGAATAGCTTCCAACCGGAGTATTGTAAGCAGCCGTTTCAAATGGATAAATTAAATCGAATACAGAAAAATATCCTAAATCGCCTTTATTTCCAAATTGTATTTTACCATTTTGGCCCATTTCGTCACGTGCGGAAATATCATCTGAAAACAGAACCGCCGCTTCTGAAAAAGTGATTGTTTTGGCAAGAATTTTTTTTCTAATATCCATAATTTTATTGTAAGCCGCTAAAGTATCTTTTGAGGAAGCATTTGCATTACACTCTATTAAGATATGTGAGGCTCTAACCATTTGTTTGCTTCTTCCTATTGCTTCTTTGATAAGTTTTTCTGTAACTTCCTTATCTACTAGATATTGTTGAGCAGATTGCGATTTATAAGATGCCAATTCTCTTTGAAAAGTCAGAGCAGTATCTATTTTGTAATCCATACCATCCATTACTTTAAGTTTAAAATTGACATACAAATTTAAATAATCCCGCAATTCACTCTTGGTAGCATTTTTTAATGAATTATTTTTATTAAAAGTATTCACAAATTCGTTAGCCGTAACGGATTCACTTCCTACTTTAAACAAAACCGCATTATAATTTTGTGCACTAACAACAAATAAAAACGCTAAGAAACAGGTAAATAGAACATTTTTTTTCATACTTTTATTTTTTTTAAAAACGGCTGCAAAAATAGTTTTTTTTAGATTAGATGAATGATTTGCATAAAGTTAATTTATTCCTAATTTCTTTTTAATATCAGTGGGAATGGCGTCCTTGTGAACGACAACATTAATCGTTTGCATTTCTAAGAACGGCACGGAGGCGTACAGAAATCCGTTGAAAGGATTGCGACTGTCTGTTCCCCAAGAGTTTTTAACTATAAAGTAAGGTGTGCCATTTTGATCGGTGGCTTTTCCTACCAGTACCATACCGTGGTCGTCGGTAGTGGTGTAGTTGTCAAATGCTTTTTGGCGAATCTCTTGTGTGATTTTTTTTTCTTTTCCCGGTTTGTCAAATTTATACAGTTCATCATCTTTTTCACCTTGCGATAATTTTTCCCAACGCGCTCTATCTGAGCCATCCATATTTTCTACATCTTTTTCCGGCAAAACAGCAACCCCTTTTTTCCAGTTAAAACCTTTTTCACTTACATCGGCCGCCCAAGCCACAGAAAAACCGTTATCAATCGCTGTATTAATAACTTTCATCATCTCTTCCAAGGGAAGATTATAAGAGAGTTCCATCAGCCAGTTGTCCGGGATTTCAAGTGCAAATTTTGTATAAAACGGATGGTGCGTAAAAGAGGTAATACTAATATAATCACTCATATTCAATCCTAAAAACGCAGCAAAAGATTTTGGAGTATATTCTTTTCCGTTGTAGGAGAATTTTTCAAGATCATTCCCTAAATAAGTATTAAGAATCGCATCGTACCCTTTTTTCCAGGCGGTTGAAATTTTTTTGTTTGGATTTTTAATAATGACATCCACATAAGCTTTGAGGAGCGCGTCTAACTCGCCATGCACATGAATATCTTCACCATATTCAAGTCCTTGAAAAACGCTTGCAGGAACAGCACCGTATCGGTCAATCATGGCAAACACATCAAAAAATGCACCGCCACATCCAAAGTTCCAGCTTCCGTGCATCCGCACGTATTTATCGGCTTTTTCTTTGTAAGTATGTTTCACAATCCACATATCCGACAAGTCAAACTCGTCTTTTCCTTTACGAATGAGTTCACATTCCAAGAACCCGATTCCCGAAAAACACCAACAGGTACCGGAACGGCTTTGATTTTTCACCGGGGTATATTTGATCTCTTTTGTATTAGTAAAAATATACCCTTCGGGTTTCTCTTTTTCTTGCTCTTGTGCAAATGAAAAAGTAGTCAAACAGAAAGCGGTTAACGCTAATAAAATAAGTTTTTTTGATTTTTTCATAATAAAATAAATTTTGGGCACAAAAATAGTTTAAAATTTGCACAATAAAGAAAAAAAGGTGCAATTTTCAAAATGCACCTTTTTTTTTTGCGAAGTATCGTCCTATTCCTTTTTTAGTACATTCCGGGCATTCCGCCGCCCATACCGCCTGCCATTGGGGCCGCGGGGGCTTCTTCTTTAATTTCCGAAAGAACGCACTCGGTAGTTAACAACATTCCTGCAATAGAGGCAGCATTTTCCAAGGCAACACGCGCCACTTTGGTCGGGTCAATCACCCCGGCTTTGATCATGTCTTCATACACATCGGTACGGGCGTTGTAGCCCATTTTACCTTTTCCTTCTTTTACGGCATTTACTACCACAGATCCCTCTTTTCCTGCGTTTTCCACAATTTGACGGAGCGGTTCTTCCAATGCGCGTTTCACAATTTCGATACCTATTTGTTGGTCTTCGTTTTCGGTTTTCAGTTTTGCGAGTGCATCAATAGCACACAAATACGCAACGCCGCCGCCGGGGATAATTCCCTCTTCAATGGCGGCGCGGGTGGCATGCAACGCATCGTCGAAGCGGTCTTTTTTCTCTTTCATTTCTACTTCTGAAGCAGCGCCCACGTAGATTACTGCCACTCCGCCGGCTAATTTTGCCAAACGCTCCTGCAATTTTTCTCTATCATAATCCGATTTTGTTTTTTCAATTTGCGATTTAATTTGCGCCACGCGGTCTGCAATATCTTTTTTCGTTCCCTTACCACTCACAATCGTTGTATTTTCTTTATCCACAGTGATTTTCTCAGCAGAACCCAACATATCCAATTGTGCATCTTCCAATTTGAAACCTTTTTCTTCGGTGATTACCAAACCGCCTGTTAAGATGGCAATATCTTCCAGCATCTCTTTTCTTCTGTCGCCGAAGCCGGGAGCTTTCACGGCTACAATTTTCAATCCTGCACGAAGTCTATTTACCACTAAGGTTGCTAATGCTTCACTCTCAAGGTCTTCTGCAATAATGAGTAATGGACGTCCGGTTTGTACCACTTTTTCCAAAATGGGCAAAAACTCTTTCATGTTGCTGATTTTCTTGTCGTAAATCATAATGAAAGGATTTTCATATACCGCTTCCATTTTTTCCGCATCGGTAATAAAATAGGGAGAAATATACCCTCTGTCGAATTGCATACCTTCCACAATTTTCACTTCGGTTTCGGTGCCTTTTGCTTCTTCGATAGTTATTACTCCTTCTTTTTTAACTTTTTGCATCGCTTCTGCAATCACTTTTCCAACATAAGAATCGTTGTTTGCAGAAACAGAGGCAACTTGTTCAATCTTTTCGGTATTGTCGCCAATCGCTTGCGATTGTTTTTTCAGATTTTCCACCACTGCTGTAACGGCGATGTCAATTCCGCGCTTTAAATCCATAGGATTCGCGCCGGCAGTAACATTTTTCAATCCGGTGTTGAAGATGGCTTGTGCCAAAACGGTTGCGGTAGTGGTACCGTCTCCGGCTTGGTCGTTGGTTTTAGAAGCCACTTCTTTCACCATTTGTGCGCCCATATTTTCAATGGGTTCGCTCAATTCAATCTCTTTCGCCACAGTAACGCCATCTTTCGTAATTTGCGGTGCTCCGAATTTTTTGTCGATAATAACATTTCTACCTTTGGGACCTAAGGTAACTTTTACTGCATTGGTTAATGCGTCCACGCCTTTTTTTAAGCCTTCGCGTGCTTCCCATTCATATACAATTTTCTTTGCCATAATTTTATTGTTTAAAATTTAATGTTTTTTTGTTTAAGGTCAAGGTTCAAGGTTCAAAGTTCAAGGTTCAAATCTTTGAATTTTTGAACTTTGAACTTTGAATTTTAAATTTATATGATCGCATAAATATCGCTTTCTTTCATAATGAGGTAGGTTTCGCCTTCGAGTTGAAGTTCTGTACCTGAATATTTTCCGTAGAGCACAGTATCGCCTGCTTTTACGGTCATGGGTTCATCTTTTTTTCCGGGACCTACAGCAATTATGGTGCCCTTTTGTGGTTTTTCCTTTGCGGTGTCGGGGATAATGATTCCGCCTGCTGTTTTTTGCTCTGCCTCAGCAGGAGCTACTAAAACTCTGTCTGCTAATGGTTTGATTTTTTCTTTCATAAGTTTTTGTTTTTATAGATTAGACTAAAGATTTATTTATCATAAATTTTGCGCAATTATCATGCAATTATCGTGCCAAAAAAATCAATCTCTCTTCAATAATTTTCTCAACCAAATCGGCAAAATAATCAATCCTATTGCCAAATAGGGATAATAGGAGATGGTGCGCCAAAGTACGGCTACGGCAGCGTGGGTATGTTCGGGAAAATCGGTTTTAAAAAATGCAGATACGCTCAGCTCGGCAATGCCGCTGGCGCCCGGAGTAGGACTAATCATCAAAATAACCCACATTACTAATTGTTTGGCAAAAAAGAGCAACTGCTGCATGATATGGAAGCCCAATTCAGGATTGAGCGCTAATATCAGAAAATTGAGCACCATAAAACGCGCCGTCCAGGTTAATGCGGTGGCAATAAATGCTTTTGTCCAATATCCAAACGATTTGCCTTTCAACTCTATAGAGGTAGCGATGAGTTCATCGCCGGTTCTTTCCATTTTTTGTTTCCATTTTTTTAATATTGAAAAAGAAAAAATACCTACTAATATTTTTTTTATTCCATGTGGTGCAACAAAGATGCCTAATGTGATACCTGCCGTCATGGCTATGATAACCCCGTATCCTAAAAAGAAGAAGAGCATTGGATTAAAAGGTAAAGAACTTCCGAAATAGACTAAATCGGTGCCCAAAAGCAAAAGCAAAAACGCAACAGTCAAAATATAAAATATTTCATCTAACATTGCTGTTGTGAGGACTATAGCGCTACTTCTCCCTAAAGACAATCCTTCGCGGTTTACAAAATAGATAGCAAATACCGAACCGCCAACCATAGATGGAGTAACCGAAGTAGCAAATTCCCAAAGCATAACCACGTGCCAACTGTCTCTCCAACTCAACTGTTTTTCTGTTAGAATTCGGATTCTTACAATATACATGAAATCGCGAATTACCATACAAACCAACGCCCAAAAGATATATTTAATACTAACGTCAATCCCTTGCAGCACAGTTAAATCAAATTTTGAAGCCCATAACGAATACCCTGAAAATCCAATCCCTATCAAAACAGGAATTAAGACACGTTTTATACTGAAAACCGATTTTATGTTTGGGGTTTGTGCTTGCAAAGTCTGTTTTTTTTTAATGAGGTGCGAAAATATAATAATTAAAGACACGAAGATTTATTTATAAATCTTCGTGTCCTTGTATCTTCCTGTTTATAATTAGAAAATTTATTTCGCCACTACCAATTTTTTGATTATTGACTGATTTCCTTCTGTACTTATTTTCACAAAATAGATTCCTTGTTTCAAATGAGAAATGTTGATGTGAGGATTAGATGAGGAAGCAATCAGATGATTCGCTAATACTTTTTTACCGGAAACATCAAAAATCTCCACATCCGTAATTCTAAATTCGCAATTCGTAATTGCAAATTCTATACTGGCAGGATTGGGATAAATATTACACGAAAGCATTTTCAAATCCGGCCGGTTATCCATTCCGGTTTCAGTACCGTTCCACACTCCTTTGTAAACCTCTCGAATATTGTTATATGCCGGAATATCCTTTAAATTATATGTAAAAGTAAAAACATTTATCGGATTATTTTGGAACCCATTTGCCTCTAAAAAAGGTAAAAAATGATTTGACCATTGCATCATAAAGATATCCCCACTGTAATTATAACTCATTGAAGGATATGCATTTTCGGAAATATTTTCCACGCGCACTGTCTCTTCGGAATAGATAAGATTATTTTCATCATCATATTCCGGATAGAGATATTTACTCCAATCAGCCCATACCAAATCAGGGTGATAGGAGATCCAACTTGTATTTTTTTGAACTTCCCAAGTTTTCCCGTAATCTTCTGAAACAGTAATGAATAAACCTCTACAAAAAGAAGGGACTCCGCCAAGTAAAAAATTAAAAGGAGGATCCAACGGAGATTGAAAGGCAATGAATACCCTTCCCTCTTTTGCCAGAATTTTCGGATAGATAGCCCATCCGAGGTCATTAAATTGATTTGGATTATATACAGGTCCCCCTTCCCACATATAGAATTTATCTAATCCTACAACAGAAGGAAGAGCAATATAGCCGGGGTAATTTTCCCAATTCCATTTTGTTAATTTATCTCCCTCTCTCCATCCTCTGATATCCTCCCAATCAATAGGTGTCTGTTCATCATTCCAATATATCATGCCTATCGGAAGATTTGCCCAATAACTTATAGAAGTTGAACCTGCGTCTTTTGTGAAGCAATGTGCGCTAAAAACTACGTGCACTTTATGATTTTCATCAATGTATATAGAAGAAGAAGTGGGAACTAATCTCGGCTCAACTTCCTCAACCTGTGTAAAAGCCATGCCATTATCATATACGGTTTTCTTTTCCCAAGTATCTCCGCCGTCTCTTGATTCCATGTAGTTTATAAATCCGATTGAATTATTATACAGTAATACCACATGATTGTCTTTTACTGCAAGTGTATATTGGTCTGATGAAACCCTGAAACACTCAAAATTTGTCATGCCATATTCTCTAAAATTACGGGGTGCTTCCCACGTTCTTCCGCCATCGGTTGAACGATAATATAAAGGAAGGGTAGAAAAACCGAGGTACCCGTAAGGAGGAAGATCGGGGTTGG
>Ga0209628_10002110_pt1 | contig 13319 bp, 5 predicted proteins | sample TergutCu122P4_FD_187285 | JGI IMG/M metagenome (GOLD analysis project Ga0209628, IMG submission 187285) | Cubitermes ugandensis P4 segment gut microbial communities from Kakamega Forest, Kenya - Cu122 P4 (SPAdes) (version 2) | ecosystem: Host-associated > Arthropoda: Insects > Digestive system >...
GCTTCCGTTAAACCGTTGCCTCCCAGCATTTTGAGGTAACCGTAAGTAATCGGCAATAAAAACGCGCTGCCGTAAGGCGAAGCCGCGATTTGGCTTCCTTTTTCGCCACCCACTTTCACAAGTTCGTGGTTGGGCAAATAATCCACCAAAAATTCGGCAACTCCGATAGGACCCACGCCCGGACCGCCTCCTCCGTGCGGCATGGCAAAGGTCTTGTGCAGATTCAAATGGCACACATCCGCGCCCATGGCGCCCGGAGAGGTCAAACCTACCTGCGCGTTCATGTTGGCGCCATCCATATACACCAAACCGCCGTTGTTGTGAATAATTTTGATAATCTCCAAAATAGCTTCTTCAAAAACGCCGTGCGTGGAAGGATAGGTAATCATAATGCACGACAAGTTTTCTTTGTATTGCTCGGCTTTAGCGCGTAAATCCTCTACATCAATTTCACCTACTGAGGTCGATTTAATGACTATTATTTCTAGCCCTGCCTTTGCTGCGGATGCAGGATTAGTTCCATGTGCAGAAGCAGGAATTAAACAAATATTACGATGTGCCTGATTTTGAGCAATATGATAATTGCGAATCACCATCAAACCGGCGTACTCGCCTGCCGCCCCCGAATTGGGCTGAAACGAAATTGCTTTGAAACCGGTAACCACTTGCAACCATTTGTCCATTTCGTTAATCATTTCCAAATATCCTTGTGCTTGATTTTCAGGCACAAACGGATGAAGTGCACCGGCTTCCGTCCAACTTAACGGAAACATTTCAGCAGCAGCATTCAGTTTCATCGTGCACGAACCCAACGGAATCATCGCGCGGTTGAGTGATAAGTCTTTCACTTCCAATTTCTTCATATAGCGCATCATCTCTGTTTCCGATTGATATTTGGTAAAAATTTCCTGTTGCATGAACGTGGAAGTACGTTGCAAATCTTTGGGGATATTCAGTTCAGGAACACACGGTTTGCAGATAAACGGAGAAAACTCCTTTTTTGCCGCTTTCGCCAAAACAGAGAGAATTAAGTTTACATCTTCCAATTTTACCGTTTCATCTAACGACAACGAAAAGCAGGTTTCGCACCAATAGTAAAAATTCAGTTCATTTTCCAATGCTGCCTTTTTAACATCTTCGGCAGCAATTCCTTGCGGCGCTTCAAAACAAAGCGTATCGAAAAATGTTTTGTTGTGTTGTTTGTATCCGTATTTTTCGGCTTCGGTGGCTAAAACACCTGCAAGCACATTAATTTTGAGTGCTTTATTGCGTAATCCGGCAGCACCGTGCCACATTCCGTAAAATCCGGACATAATGGCCACTAATGCTGAAGCCGTGCAGATATTGGAGGTGGCGCGCTCGCGTTTGATGTGTTGCTCTCGGGTTTGCAAAGCCATACGCACGGCACGGTTCTCTTGCGCATCCACAGTTACACCGATAATACGCCCCGGCAGTTGACGTTTAAAGTATTCTTTACAAGCAAAATAGCCAGCCGATGGACCGCCAAATCCCATAGGAATACCAAAACGTTGGGTAGAACCCACTACACAATCGGCACCCCACTCTCCCGGAGGGGTTAAAATGGTGAGTGCCAACAAATCAGCGGCAACCCCCACAAAAATTCCTTTTGCCTGGGCATCGGCTGTAAATTGTTTGTAATTATGTATTTCTCCCCAACTGGCCGGATATTGCAGCATGGCGCCAAAGAATGTTTGGTCAAGTTCTATTTTGCGCACGTCGCCGGTAATAATTTCAATCCCCAGCGGTGCGGCGTTGGTTTTGAGCACTCCCAATGTTTGCGGAAACACCTCTTTCGACACAAAAAATTTGCTCACGTTGTTTTTCACGGCATCGCGGCTGCGGCTGTTAAAAAACATCAGCATCATTTCGCCTGCGGCGCTACCTTCGTCCAACAACGAGGCGTTGGAGAGCGGCATTGCCGTAAGTTCCATAATCATGGTTTGATAATTGAGTAACGCTTCCAAACGACCTTGCGAAATTTCGGCCTGATAGGGCGTGTAGGAAGTGTACCAGCCCGGGTTTTCAAAAATATTGCGCAAAATCACGGCAGGCGTAAATGTATTGTAGTAGCCCATCCCGATATAGGATTTGAACAATTTATTCTTTGACAGTAAGGATTTTACAGCATGCAGATATTCACCTTCGGGCAAGCCATCGGGTAGGGAAAGTTTTTCCTGCAAGCGAATGGTTGAAGGAATAGTTTTTTCAATTAACTCATCAAAAGTTTTTACGCCGCAGGTGTGCAACATTTTTTCAATCTCCTGTCCTTGCGGACCGGTGTGTCTAAGGGTAAAATCGTCTTTTATCATATTGATTATTATATTTTTAGAATGTTATTATAGTTGATTAATGATATAAATTTCTCCATGCTCTTTTATCGGTAACCACCCCTTTTTCCAGTATGATTAATCCCGGATTGGAACGAATAGCATCGCGTACAATGAATGGTCCTTTTATCGGGTCAATGGGGTTGTAATAGATTGGAAAAGTGATGTTGTATTTTTTAATAAAGTCCTCAATTTCTTTAAGCGGAGAGTTTGTAATTCCCACCAAATCAATATTGTTGTTTTGGCAATGGGCAACTAATTTTTGTAGCCCCTCCGATTTCATTGCTTCGTTGCTCACCTCATCCAAATCGTGCATAAAAAGCAGATAAACCGCCTCTTTGTTGAGGTAGATGGTGGCAAAATCTTTACCTTTGTCATCCAACATGGAGAACCCGGGAATTTCGGGTTGTATGGCTTCAGAAACTACAGAATCAATGCGGTTGACATAGAAAAACTTTTCATAGAAATTGGGTTCAGAATCTAAGATGTTGCTGATATCATCCATAGACAACAACCTTTCTTCTCCGCTGTCGTTACCATACAAGAAAAGTACCTCTTTTACTTCGGGTTTTCCTAAATAAAGGTCAATAATATTTTTACAATTTTTGCAATTTTTCCAATGACTAAAATCATAGATGGGTAAATTTCTGAGGCAATAGATTTGAATAAGGAGGGCAATACCGGCGCCCACCAAAGCCCAAAACCACTGACCTAAAAGAGTGAATTTGATATCAGGAATTGCTTTTCGTTTACCAAAAACAACAAGTGTAGCTATAAGAATGACAACATTTTTGAGAAACGTTTCCATATTACTCATGGAAATGGCTTGTCCAAAACAACCACAATCTTTCACTACGCCGAAATTGTAACCGTAATTCACTTCAAGATGTTCTGCTACTGCCAACCAGGCTGTTAGGAGGAAGAAGAAAATCATAAACAGGAGGTATCCCAAAGTAGTAAGGCGCACTCGAATTTTTAAAAAGAGCATGAAGCCCAGCGTAAATTCAGCGATGTTCATTAAAATGCCCAACGTTAGCGAAAAGGGGTGCATAAACCCCATCCCAAAGGATGTAAAATAATCATCCATTTGTATTCCGGAAGCAACGGGGTCTATTATTTTTGATAAACCGGAAAAAAGAAAAACGCATGCCAACGCAATGCGGATAACGGCGAGCCAAACAGGTTCTTTTTGTTTTCTCATACTTCTTGATTTTGATGAATTCATAATTCTATATTTTTTATAAAGTTAATTTAATAAGTGCAAACACGGCATAATTGATGATGTCGTAATAGTTGGCGTCTAATCCTTCCGAAATGAGCGTGTTTCCGTCATTGTCTTCAATTTGTTTAATTCTCAGCAATTTCATCAGAATAATATCGGTAAGAGATTCAATTCTCATATTGCGCCACGCCTCTCCGTAATCGTGGTTTTTGTTGAGCATTAATTCTTTAGCATTTTGAATAAATATTTTATATAATATTGACGCCTCCTCAGCGGTAATCATCCCTTCGAAAGAATCGGCTACCCCAATTTCTAATTGAATGAGTGCCAAAACGGAATAATTGATAATTCCGATAAATTCGGGAACAATCCCTTCATCCACTTTTGCTACGCCTTTTTCCTGAATGCTTCTAATTCTTTGCGCTTTAATGTAGATTTGGTCGGTGAGTGATGAGGTTCGTAAAATACGCCAAGCCGTGCCGTAATCTTTTGCTTTTTTAGAGAAAAGATCGAAACAGGTTTTTTCTATTTGTTCAAATTGCGCTACCGTTTTCATATTTTTATTGTTTAACGATTTTTTTAACAATTTCGCCTTTCTCGGTGAAAATTTTTACAAAATAGATTCCTGCGGGCAGATTTGAAAGACCATAAGAGCGTAAGACCGTAAGACCGTAAGAGTGGAATTGGATATTCTGTTTCCTCCCGTAAACATCATACACCTCCACCTCTGTAACTTGTAACTCGTAACTTGTAACTTGTAACTCTCCGGTGGTGGGGTTAGGAGTGAGGGAAACAGATTCTTTTTGTTGGGTTTCGGAAATACTGTTATCGCGTTCCCATATTGCAATAGCATCTCTGTTTCCAATATAGTTCCAAATAGTTTCATTGGTAATCTTTTTAGCACCTATACGCCATTCAACAAACCTGTACCCTTCTCTTATTGGTATAGGCATCTCTCCAATAGGAGCATCAAAAGTAACTTGTTTTGAAGTTGGATTTACTCCTCCACCAACGGTGAAAAATTTAAGGGTGTATGTATTGGCTTCCCATTGGGCAAATAAATCCGTGTTTTCGTTAATTGTTATGATTTCTCTGTCGGTGTATGATACGCCCGTTCCCTCCGGTGAGGTATTCCAACCCGTTGAACTATATCCTTTTAAATAAAAAGTATTTATTTTCAATTTCTGCGGTTCGTTGGGAAGAAATGGCTGCGGATTCCTGGTTCCTCCTCCTCCGTTTGCATGGAAAGTAACCCAAACAGCATTGGGGTCAATTTCAGGAATAGTCCATCCCATGTCGGTTAGAATCCCCATTTTTCTATTATTAAAAGTGTGCAACGGATATTGATAAGCATATTGCATAAAATTGATAAAACTCATATTGTTATCCCAGTGGTGAGCACTTGAACCTCCGCTATAATTAAAGGGAGCATACATTTTTACCCGAACACCGTTGTTGGCTTCCAATAAGTTTGAGTTTGGACGTCCGGCATACAGATTATTGCTTACCATCAATGCAGCACGTTCATTTGGAGTAAGTTCTGTAAAACAAGGCCCATTTAGCCCCTTATACAACATGCAGTCGTAAATACCCGGGGCGCCGTAAAAGAATTCTCCATCATCATGGGAACAATAACAACCAAACCCCAATCCATGCGTAACTTCATGTAACATAATGGTAACATAATCCATTCCGGTTGTATTTCCATCTAATCCGTAATAAAAACTGTATTTTGAACTCATCACAATTTTAATATCCCATTCAGAGTTAGCATTATATCCAACTATTTGGTTCCATAATGCTGCAGGATACCAAATCTCTGTATCAGAATTTTGGAAACATGTTGGGAAGAACGACATTCCCAAAATCCCGTCTCCCAAAGGCACAATATCCACTTCAATATCCACCGGCACAGAACCTGCCAATTGCTCGCTCCATAATTCTAAAGCAAATTCAGTTGCCAAACGCTGCATTTCATTTAGTTCACCACTTAAACTAAATTCCAAAAAATTTCCCACGCTACTGCGGTTTTTATTGCCATCTTTGTTAAAGTGTTCATCATAAGTACATTTCGTTCCGTTAGGAAGTTGATATATGTACACATAATAACTCATCTCTTCTTCTAATTGCGCAATATAACGTTGGTGTGCAGGGTCATCCGGAAAAGCGGAAATAAGTTGTGGCTTTTGCTTAATAATTTTTATAATTTTCCTCTCTTTTGGTAAAGCCTCCTGCACGTTTTCCTTTTTTCCATAAAAATAACGAGGAATATTCACCCCATCATTTGAAACAGCAACAGAGGCAACATTTCTTACGGAAAAACCGGGAGTGGTTTCCAAAAGTAAATATTGGGCCGCCTCTCCCAACACCGACTGCCTAAGTTCTTCCATAAAAAACGGGGTCAGATGAAATTCAGTAAGCGATTTTCTTACAGGGGTAATCACCACGTTGCAACCGTTAATTTCATTCAAAATGATAAGTTGTGTATTTTCAGCAGAAGAAAAGGAAATAGAGTAATGCTCTCTATTTTCGTTATCTCTTGTTATTAACAATGTGGAAATTTCCGTGTTTGCAATTTCTGCGTTTAATTGAATTACATTTTCATGCGATAACAGATTATAATTTACCGAGAATAGAGATTGAGCGTTAAGACAAAAAGCAGAAAGCAAAAAGCCAAAAAAAAGAAAGAAAATAATTTTTTTCATAAAAGTTTTATTTTAAGGATTAATATTTTTTATATAAGTTATTGTTTTACAATCTTTTTAATTATTTCTCCCTGTTCGGTGAATATTTTTACAACATATATTCCACTCGCCAAATTTGAAATGTTGATAACCATCCCGTCAGCCTGCGGCTGCCACCCCTCTTTACCACCCCGTCCGCTTCGCGTCCACCCCTCCATGAATGGAGGGGAATTTTTCTTCTGCTCTTCTGCTTTTCTGCTCTTCTGCTCTAATACCTTTCTCCCATAAACATCAAACACCTCTACATTGTTAATTGTCAATTGTTCATTGTCAATTGTCAATTCTCCGGTGGTGGGGTTGGGAAAAAGAGAAAAAGAAGAAAAATAATGAGCAACACTTTGAGGAACAATGTTAATGGTTTTGAAAAACTGAATATAATTTTGCGCCCAGGCAGCAAATTCACAGTTTCCATTTTTTTCAATGGAATTAAAATGTAAAGTAATCTCTCCATTAGCATCGGCAAAACCTGCTCCAATGAGTTCTTTTCCGTTGTATGTCAATGCGCAATAAGCGTATGGAGCAGTTTTAGCAGTGAAAGTTGTTGTTCCAATTTTTATTTCGTTAGGCGTTACGGTTGTCATTTGAGCAGGTTTGGTTAAATAAGTCATAATAGAGGGGTCGCCCATAAGGTGGTAAATTTCCCAGTAATATTTTTTAAGAGATGAGGTAGATGTTTGCACTGCTTCATTTCCGGCTTTAATCATAGCACCGAAAGTAGTTGCCCATACATTGTAATTTTCTCCGTGAGCGTGAAACAAACGGTCGTATGTTCCCAGTTGCGCAGCGTTGTAGGTTGGGTTTGCCGAAAAAGTAGTTCTAAAACCCACTCCCCAATAGTAATCTTCATTCCACCAGGTTTCATCAGAACCCCCAATATAACCCACTGCCCCTTTTCCGGCAGCCCGAAGCAATGCTTCTCCAAAACAATCACTGGTAAGATTAAACTGATTTGAATAGCAACAGTTTCCAATCATTAATCCATATTTATTTTCATTTTTCATGTTTTTAATATCATTTATTAAAAAACTTGGATTAGTCCAACGGTCGTAAGCACCATGGGCAGTGTAGTTGGCAATACCCACTCCTGCGCCAATCTCCTCACGAATTAGGGCAGCTTGTTGAGAAGAATTAGGATAAAGGTGTTTAAACACATTTTTGTATCCATATTCTGCTGTTGCGTAGTAATTTGTAATGTAATTAACCAACCCGTTGCCCCACACAGAAGCATAAGTGGCATCGTATCCGGCAATTAAACAAATATTATCCAAGTAATTGGGGTCGGGCATGGCAAATTGCTCGTATTGTAATGTTTTTTGAATTTGTGGGATAAGATGCCCTAAATTTTGTGCGGAGAAACGCCCGTAGTAGCAGCAGGGCAGATTGCCGCCGGCCCATGTGAAATAGTATAAGTCGGTGGGGTGTGTGCCTTCCTGTCCGTTAAAGGCCGGTATTTGTTCCACATCTCCTACTAATAATACAAAGGTGGGCGCAGGGTTTTCTGTTGTTGCATTATGATAATGAGATTTAATAAATGCGGAAATCGAGGTAGTGGTTGTGCCAACATTACTTTCGTCTGTATAACCAATTTCTACCAAGAACCCTTTTCTTTTTTTCCACGCAATAAATTCATCTAATGCACCCCTAAACATAGCATGAGCAACAATTAAGTATTTAATGGGTGTGTTTGAAAACCCCGCTCCGTTGTTTTGCACACCATTAATAATATTTGATGGCCGAAATAACGGATTATCGTGTAAATCTTTAATAATACGTGTTTTAACAAACTCCGGTTTTTTGAAAAGAATTTCAACATCAAGAGACTTGTAGATTTTAATCTCTTTAGTAACAGGATTGTACTGCACGGGAGACACATAGAGTTGCCCCAGATTGAGATTACGCATGGTGCCAATCATTTCAAATTTTGCTAAAGGCAGTGCATAAAAAGCATCGGTTTGATAAACATTTTTGTTTTGAACAAAAACAACTGGACCTTCATGCGATTTAGAAACAGAGGGTTGCGCCGGATATGCAGGATATAGGATTCCTAATGCTGAGGCATCAACAATTTCATACTCTTTACCATAAACATTCAGTACATAATCTTCGCAAATGGGGATTTCGAGTGTATTTACAGCAACCGGCAACTCGGGCTCTCCAATATTACTGCTCCCTGCACAACCATCCATATAAATGCGTGAAAAAAAACCGGAATCTGTAGCAACATCAACAGTTTTTAATGCTCCGAAAGTAAAAGAAATATTTATTTTTTGATAACTGTTTTCGGTAATATTAAAATTTACCTGTGCATGTAATGAAGTAGAAATGAATATCATTAATGCAAAAAGAATAAAAAAGTTTTTTTTCATTATGCTGATTCAAGAAAATGGCAACAAAGATAAAAAAATTATTGTTTTACTATTTTTTGAACCTCCTTTTTTTGTGTAATATCTTCAATTCTAATAAAGTAAACACCCGCTGCCCAGAAAGTGGTATTGATGTTTGTAAAATAGTTGTTCACATTATGTTTTGAAGCAACTACCCGACCGTTTATATCCATAATTTCGTAAAAAGATATTATGCTGTTCCCCTCCACCATTACTAAATTTTGTGCGGGGTTTGGATAGATGAGGTACTGCGCGTTTTTTACCGGAAAATCTGATTTTGATAAACTTACAATCACAGGATAATAAATTGTAATATTTTTGCACGATACTTTAAACACCAATTCTACATCTGTTTTATCAATAAATGTTTTAATATCAAATGTAATGGTTTTCTCCTGTTCGGGCAGTAAGGAAAACGGAAGCGATTGGTTAGCATTTGTGTTTTCGGCAATAATTTTTACACCGAGGGTATTACTGGTCATTTCCGCAATGATGAAAGAAGCATCTATCAATCCAATGTTTTTCAAATCAAAACTGATTTGTGCTGAGCCCACAATAGCATTGTTTTTTGTAAAAGTTCCATGAATAGTATGGTTAATGATTTTGATTTTGGGAAGATTTTCCGGAATCACTCTGCCCATCCCTGGAATGGAAATATTGTCAATCTGGGCGCCATCCAATCCCTCATTAACCATAGCATCTTTCTCATATTCAAATGTATAAGTATGTGTGCCAGGTTCAACCTCAAACGAAACGACCTCCCAACTGTTTTTTGTACCCGATTGATGTTCTTTTACTTGGTTATCCATATAAAATTTAAAGAAATCGAATCCTGCTTCAGATGAAACCATACGTGCATAAGTTACCAACGATTTGATAGGTGTAAAAGCAGTAATGCTCAGCTGAGAGGTACAATTACCGGCTACGTTTGTTTTAGAACGCGCACTGTAAACGCCTTGGTAAACATTTGTAGTGGTTATCTCCCATGGGTGTTCACCTTGCTGCCAGCCAACCTTTGAAAAGTCTCCTGTTTCAAAATCCTCAATCACTTCGCCTAAACTTATAAAACCTATTGCTTCCGCAGTGTAAGTTCCTCTGAACGCTGAAAAATAGATAGGAATCATAATATTTTCATCAACAAACGATTTTATTTTACCTCTGAAAGTCATCGTTTTACTATCCCCTGCCTCAATGTTATCAACCACTTGTTCATTGTCAAATAGTTCAAGTCCTGAAAAATAGGATGTTACCGAAGAAAAAATATCATACACCGTATTATGGCCAATATTTGCCAGTTCAAATTTTATATTTACCTCATCACCGGGTGCAATTACGCCACTGCCTGAAACATTGCTCACCTCAATGTTGGAAACCGACAACTTTGGTGCTTGAACAATCACTTCAATATCTTTTTGAAAACGGTTATGATTAGCAATAACATGAATGTTAAACTTAACCGGCGTTTCGTCTTGCACAAAATTTTTAATTCGTGTTTTAAACAAATTGGTAAAAATTTTTTCTTCCCCGGCAGCAAGCGCGTGAATAGATAGCGTATTATTCATGATAACCACCTCTTCCGCATCTGATGTAATGTGGAGTTGGATATTTGTTGCCTCTTTTTTTCCCAGATTGTTAAGCAATAGTTCAAAAAAAATGTAGGAGTCGTTTTGAGGAATGGTTGCAGTAGCCGGTGCCGCAGTTCCTGTAATATAACACTCGTTTGTAATCACATGAATGGTAGTAAAATATTGAATATGATTTTGAGACCAGGCTGCGAACTCATATTTTCCGGGTACAATCGGGTCGAAATTAAACACCATATTTCCGTCGGCATCTGCAAAACCTGCGCAGATAAGTTTTTCATCGCTGTGAGAAAGCGCGCAATAAGCGTAGGGAGCCACCTTTGCACTCATGAGATTATCTCCAGCATTCATCTCTTTGGGCACTTCTACCTTCATGGCAGTGGGTTTAGTTAAATAGGTCATCACCGAGGGGTCTCCCATGAGATGATAAATCTCCCAATAATATTTACCATACATTGTAAGAATTTGCTGTAAGGCTTCATTTCCCGCCTTAAGTATGGCTCCAAAAGTAGTCATCCATTTATTGTATGGTTCTCCATATTTATGAAATAATCTATCGTAGGCACCCAATTTTGTGGGGTCGTATATTGGATTCTCCAAGCAAGATACTTTTGCCCCAACTGCCCAGCAATAGTCTTCTTGCCAATATGTAATGTTAGAGGCTCCTATATAACCCATTGCGCCTTTCCCTTCAGCGCGCAGCAGTGCTTCTCCAAAACATCCATCTTCATTAAATTTATTCGATAAACAACAATTTCCAATCATCAAACCATATTTATTCAAATTACTCATGGCAGCGATATGGCTACTTATAAACGCAGGGTCTCCCCAACCCGCTGCAGACCCATGTCCTGTATAGTGGGCAACCCCCGCGCCGTTCCCTATCTCTTTACGAATCTGCGCGGCTTCTGTAGAACAGGGATAAAAGTGTGCAAAAACATTTGCATATCCGTTTTCCTCGTTTGCGTAATAATGGGTTACATAATTAACAACCCCATTGCCGTAAGTTGGCGCAAAAGTTGGGTCATTGCCGGCAATTAATACAACATCATTCAAGTAATCGGGGTCTGGCATAGTAAATTGTTCATATTGTAGTGTTTTTTCAATTTGCGGCACTAACTGTTGTAAACTCTGCGCGGAGAAACGTCCATAATAACAGCATGGAAGATAACCACCTGCCCATGTAAAATAATATAAATCCGTGGGATGACCACCTATTGTCCCTGTATAAGTGGGTATTTGTTGCACATCACCTACTAACAATACAAAGGTGGGCGCAGGGTTTTCTGTTGTTGCATTATGATAGTGAGATTTAATAAACGCGGAAATTGAGGTAGTGGTTGTGCCAACATTACTATCGTCAGTATAACCAATTTCTACTAAGAAACCTTTTCTTTTTTTCCAGGCAACAAACTCATCTAATGCGCCTCTAAACATGGAATGAGCTACTATCAAATACTTAATGGGTGTGTTTTCAAATTCTGTTTTTCTATCTTTCACATGATTAATAACATTTGAAGGATAAAACAGCGGACTTTTATGTAACTCTTTAACGATTTTTGTTTTAACCAACTCTGTTTGCTTGAAAATTATCTCCATCTCCATCTCTTTAAAAATCTTTATTTCATGAGTAACAGGATTATATTGTACGGGAGACACACAAATTTTTCCCAAATTAACATTTCGCATTACGCCAACCTCTTCAAATTGTGCTAAGGGTAAAGCATAAAAACCATCGGTTTGATAAATATTTTTATTTTGAACAAAAGAAACCTGACCTTCATGCGATTTGGAAACTGAGGGTTGTGCCGGATAGAGCGGATATTTAATCCCAAAGGATGTGGCATCACAAACCACAGAATCAATCCCTTTCATGTTGAGATTATATTCTCTAAAAAAGGGGATCTCCAGCATGTTCACAGAAACGGGCAACTCCGGCTCTCCCGCATTATTACTGCTCACACATTTTTCAATAAGGATACGCGAAAATAAACCTTCATCTGTATTCACATCTATAGATTTCAACTCTCCAAAAGTAAAAGAAATGCTTATTTTTTGATAACTATTTTCTATAATTTTATACCTAACTTGGGCTTGTAGGGATATTACGACCAAGGCAAAGGATAGAAAAAATAATATTTTTTTCATTAAGGTTAATGAATATTATGTACGCGCAAAGATAGTATTATTTTAAGATTTTAGAATTTGTGCTCAATATTAAAATCAACCTTGCTTTGGTAGAGGTGGGTGGGGTATTTTCCGTTGTAACACGCTAAACAAAGGTCGTTTCTTTTTCCGGCTTTCAACAAATACTCTTCGGGGAGGTAGAAAAGTGTGTCGGCATCAATGGTTTTGCGTATTTCATCAATATCTAACTTTGCACTGATTAGTTCTTCGTATGTTGAGGTATCTACGCCGTAAAAGCAGGGGTGTCTCATGGGGGGGCAGCAAATGCGCACATGCACTTCTTTGGCACCCGCCTCTTTCAACATCCTCACAATATGCTTGCAGGTGGTGCCGCGCACAATGGAGTCGTCTAACAAAACCACTCTTTTTCCGTTAATGAGAGAACGCACCGGACTTAACTTCAGTCGCACCCCTTTTTCTCTCAGCTCTTGCGAGGGTTGGATAAAAGTACGTCCAATATATTTATTTTTGATTAATCCAATCTCGTATGGGATTCCGCTTTCTTCTGCGTATCCTATTGCTCCGGAGATGGATGAATCGGGTACCCCTATTACCAAATCGGCATCCACAGGTGCCAACTGTGCTAAATACTTACCACAACTTTTGCGAAATTTATGCACATTAACCGTTTCAATTTCACTATCGGGACGGGCAAAATAGATAAATTCCATGGCGCACATTTTATGAGAAGACTCACCGGAAAACAAAATACTTTTGGGTTCTTTTCCTTTTTCAAAAATAACCATTTCTCCTGGCTTTACGTCTCTGATAAAAGTGGCACCCACTGCTTCAAAAGCGCAAGTTTCGCTGGACACGATATATCCACCGTTTATTTTCCCGATAGAGATTGG
>Ga0209628_10002111_pt1 | contig 13314 bp, 18 predicted proteins | sample TergutCu122P4_FD_187285 | JGI IMG/M metagenome (GOLD analysis project Ga0209628, IMG submission 187285) | Cubitermes ugandensis P4 segment gut microbial communities from Kakamega Forest, Kenya - Cu122 P4 (SPAdes) (version 2) | ecosystem: Host-associated > Arthropoda: Insects > Digestive system...
TTACCCAATGATTTTTCACATTGGATTGAATAATGGTATCTCCACTACGAAACGTAAGGATACCTTCTATACGAAAACCTGATGTTGTCATTTATATAATATTGTATGCGTAACGTTAAAAAAGATTGTTTAATAAATAAGATATTAAATACTTTTTACTGCTAATTCTACATCTTCTGCTTTGATAGTTTTCCTACCTGCATGAATTGCTAGTTTATTAGATTCAGAAACTACTTTCGCAATGTATTTTTCTGCTTCTGCTACTAGCTTTTCAGCGGCATCTGATCCGACTCTTTCTGCTCCGTTTGCTTTTGCAATTCTTATAACTGCTGCTAATGGTAAATCTGCCATTTTTAAGACTCCAATACATAAATCAGCATTAACGCATTTATACTTTTTGGTAGATATCTCTAAATATACACACGTTTAATTAATACTAATGGGATTTACAGATTTTCTAGCTAGCAGAGGATTTGAAGATTATTCGAAAATAATGAGTAAAAAGAACTTTGGGGACGTAAATGAACACGATATCTATAGAACGCAAATGATGCGTAAGATTTATTGTGTTGTTGAAGGTTGTCTAAGTCATAAAGATAGTCCTAGTAAGCGCGCTAATGTAGAAGTAATTGCAGTAGATAAACAAGATGACCGCGTATATATAAAATTTCATTGTCGTGATTGTGAATGTATCTGGGCTACTGAATATGTTAGCATTCAAAAGAAAGGTAAATAATGATTAAACCATTGGAAATTAAAGGATTGGAATCTGTGAAATCTATATTTCCAACTGAAAAAGAATTATTAAAAATGCAATTGGAAGGAATTGGTTCACCTTTTTTTAAAGGGTTAGAAGGTGTGAAAAGTATAGAGCCCATAATAAAACCAGAATTACAAGAAAAACCAAAAAGTGACATTGGTTCGCAGCCACCAACTGCATGAATAATGCCTCACAGGCTGCGAATTGATTAATATAATATTATGCCTGTTATTGGCAACCTCTTTTCTCTAGGAGAAGGTAGTATACAGTTGGTTTTAACACGATACAGCTTGGACAATACAGTCTAATCTGCATAATAATGTATCTATTTAAACTTATAAAAATTATTGTGACCATATAATAAATATATACAAATAAATCAAATAATATTGTAATGCACGAAGAACTGTCAAAATATCAAAAATTGATTGATATTGTTGACAATACAATACAACAAGATCTATCAATAGTATATCTACTTCCAGGTGAAAAACCACCAGAAGGTGCAAACGTAAAAAAAGTTCGAATTGGTGCAAAACACGATAGAAAATTTGATACTAAAGATGTACCAAAAAATAAATTATTTCAATGGGATAAAGAACACAGACGTAAATTATCTCAAAATAATATAAAACCAAATAATACATCTAGCACACAAAAGAGTAATGCAAGTGTACAGAAAAGTAATTTGGAAAAATTGCGTCAGGCAAATCAACAAATAAGTAGAAATAAATTATTTAAAGTGCCTAAAGACATTCATAAAAAATTTCACGATTGGTTAAAAGGTAATGGAGTAAAACCAGAACAAATTAGAAATGTATTTCAAAAAGAACCAAATAAATATAAAAAAGCATTAGAAACATATAATAAAAATTATAGTGAAACACCTCCTCAAAACACACCTTTTAATAATTTACATTACGAAGATGAATTTCATAATTGGTTAAAAGAAAATGGTAAAAGTGATAATGTAATTAATAAAACTAAAAGTGGAAATCCAGAAATATATCAACAACAATATGATAAATATGTAAAACACTTTCATAAAGATGAATATAATGAAAATTCATTTAGAAAACATCAAACAGAAATAAATGGTGTTACAAGTGAATATTTAGATCAATTAAAACAAACAGATCCAGATAAATATAAAAGAGATTTAAAGAAATTTATCCGAGAACAGAAAATTAAATCTAAATCGAAAGAAGAATTAGATGATTTAGAAGCACAATTTATGCTTAAAGAAATACAGACAAAAGGCATAAATGAAAATATGTTAAAAACGCAAAAAGAACAAATGCCTGATGTATATAATCAGAAATTAAATGATTTTATCCATCAAAAAGTTCATTATGAAGATTTAATGAGTGTTGACGAGTATAAAGATTATTATAAACAGCATTTCTCTAAAGTAGATGTAAACATTCCAGATAATGCTAATCAATATGTTTTAGATGAAGCAAAAGATTGGTTACATGATGCAGTTAAAGTATTAGGGGAAGATTTAGGTGGACTTAAAATTGATTTTAGTGGGGGACTTCCAGATGAATATGGAATAGTTATATTATCAAATGGTGCTGGTGCGTGTTATATTAGAAATACAATTCATTTACCGTGTGATAATAGATGGGATGGGCAAATTACTGAAAATTATAATGATGAATCAAGTTATAGACCTACAACAACGAGTCCTTATTCAAAAGGTATAATATGGCATGAGTTTGGGCATTATTTAACTAAAAAAATATTTGAAAAAGCCTGTAGAAGTAATGAAGGATATGGTTTTTCAGAAATTGATTTAGAAGATGCATATAATGTATTATCAGATGAAGAAAAGGCACAATATGATAAATTATCTAAATATGCAACATCTAGTTTTGGAGAACGATATGCAGAAACAGTTTCTGCAATGATGACTGGATCTCGTAGTAGGTATATACCTGAATCTATTCAAGCAAAATTCAAAGATGCATTTAAATTATTAACTGGTAATGATATGCCAGTTGCAGAACCAAAACGTCCTGCTGACGATGAAATTATTATAAATAAAACGTTAGAACAAGATATTTCAAAAGCATTAAAAACTCGTAAAGAAGCATATGAAAAAATGTTTCATGGAGATGAAAATGTTGCATTAGAGCAATTGCCATCAAAACAATTATTTTCAACTGGATTCGATACTAGGTATGCAGATGAATTAGTTAGAAGATCTGTAGAAGATGCTGTTCCTGAATATGGAACATATTTTGTAACTGGAGTTGCTGTATCTATAGCACCATATATCAATGCTTTATATGAATATAATCAAAGAAGAATGAATGATTATAACAAAGGAGTTAAGTTTAAAAACGGTGAAAAAATTCCAGGTAGAAGTAACTATATCCCTCCTACGTTTGCAAAAATAGCATCTCGAAATGATAAAATAATACAAATCGCTAAAGAAAACATGATTAAAGATTATGAAAATAAAACTATGCCAAAAGCAATTTATGATAGATTAAATGATTTGTATAATTATTCGGATAAATCCGTTTCAAAAGACGAATTTATTAAAGATAGAATAAATAATAGAGATAAAGCAACATCTTTGTTAATAGAACAATTAATAAGTAAACAATTAAATGGGAAGTTTTTCCGTTAATTTTGTTCAATTAGAAATCCATTTCCTAATAGACATGCTAACACTTTTTTTTCATCTTTAGATAATCCATCTATTTTTGAATATTGTTTACATTCATCCCATGTTAAGTATGATTTTGTAGATAGTTCTCCTGCTAACAATTCATCATATTTTTCGAATACTTTTGATTTATTAAAATCTGTTGATTCTTTCATCGTTTTCCTAATAAATCGCTGTAATTCTGTACTTGAAACTTCTTCATTCATTTTTCTTCTCCTTTAGTGATTTTGCTAAATAGATTACATTATCTTTTCTAACATCAATAGTTCCGAATTCACCTAATGCTGAATATTGTGCAATAGATAATTGTTCAGACCATACACATAACATCGATGGAAATGGAGCAGAACTACCTTTAGATCCATCTGCTAAAAGGAAGCGAATTCTCCCTTTTATAAAGCATATGTATGGGCATTTAACAAGTATTGTGGTATGAAAGTATGTCTGATCAGTTCGTACTGGTATAAGTAATACAATTGTCTTTGTGAATAGAGATTCTGCTTGGCATTTTTCTACCCATAATTTTAAATCTTTTCCATATGGTGGATTACAAAATACAGAATGATTTCTCCATGATTCTTTTAATCCATTTTCTTCACTTGTGAAATATGTATCACATAAATAATTATCGTGAGTAGCAGCTGGATCTAATGTGAAATGAAATGCTTTATTGAGAGTATCAAACATTTCTGGCGGTGTACGCCATTCTGTAGATTTAGAAGATAAACATGCATCAATATCAGCCACTAATAAATCCTCCCGCAATCGTTACATTTCTTTGTTAATTCTTCGCCATTTTCACGTTTCACTGGTTTTAATAATTCCATCCATGCTACTGATTTGCATTGTGGGCATGTAATTCGTTCTTTATTTTGTTTGTTCATGATAACTCATTGTGTCGAATTGGATAACATTTCCGTGTTGGTCCCATTCTATTTCATTTAAATTTTCTATCCTGTGTGGAAGTACACGAAATGAATCTTGTACTTTATCGTAAATTAATACATTTCCATCTAAATCAACTGCGTATATTTCGTTAAATGTTGAATTTATATATCTTAAATCTAATTTACTTTTAAAACGTGAAAATTGAGATTTAAAAATTAAATCTATTACATATTTAGGAATGGGTATATCTTCCTTTGGAATGACTTCCTCTATACTTTGGTATAGATTAGTTAAATCCTTTCTAATACTACAATAATCTACACACATTCTATAGATAGTATCTAAATTAGTAGCACCTAATGTTTCGCTTAATCCAACATCGAAGTATTTACGATTTACATTATCTATAGCATCTGTATAGAATCGCTTAGCAGATCGTATTTTTAAATATTTTGCAAATTCTTTAGATTTAATATCTCCACACCAAAAACATTTAATTTCTTTTGTTTTTGAATTTTGAATGTGTTTTACTATACACTTATAAGTACCATAACAATTACACGTGCTATAAATAATTTTCTTCTGTTTTTTAGTCATCGTATCAATTATTTCCGATTTATGTTATTTTTTGTTGTGTGTGTTTATTATTTGTGTTACTTTTTCTTCAGTGTGTTTAAATTTGATGTGAGCTTCTAGTTTATCAATCAATCCTTGACAATCTGAAATAGATAATTTGGAAATAGCATGATCATCAACAATGATGTTGTTTACTATTTTTTGTTCTTGTAACAATTTTACAATTTCCTCTAAGTAAAAATTAATTTTTTGAATATCTGTTCTATCTCTCATCATCTTTAAAATGACGAGAGCATCGTCTTGATTGCGTTCGATTGCACGTAGTGAATCTGTAATACGCATAAGTTCCCCGTGATCCATGCTTAAATCTTCCTTAATAATTCTTCTAAATTATAATCCATACTTTTAATAATAATTTTTGTAAATGGTTCGGTAAGTAAATCTGTTATATTTTCTGCGAATCGAACTTTTGCATTTATATATGCATTATAATCCTTTTTTAATTCGGTATTTTCATATCTTTGATTTAATCTTGAAATCCACTCATTTTTCAATGATAAATCTGGACATACAATGACAACTTTGTCTTCTCCGCGTAATTGTTGTCTTACAACGTCATGAGATGATACAAATACATTATATCCTTGCTGATGCAATGATTTAGCAATATTAGTATATGGAATATACCATAGTTCATCTCTTTTATCACCGATGAAGAAATTACTACTTTCTAAATCAATAAATTTTGGATGTTTTTTTGCTAATGTACTTGCTCCTATTCCTTGATAGTGAATTATAATTGTCATAGATTTTCCTCTAAATATGCAATACTCCAATCATTCCGTTAGGCAGCTCCATGATGGAGCTCTGATTTATATCACGAAATAATTGTTTGTTTCTTGAAATATTTTTACTTGCATTTTTAAATTGAATTCCATAATAACCAGCAAGTTCTTTAAGTGATATTCTCCAAATTTCATCGATTTTTTTAAATTCGATATTGTTACCATCGTAAGATATAATTTTTTCAGACAAATCTCTTCAACTCCGCTACATCCCTTACATAATACAAATGTGGGCTAAGGATAATATGTGTTAATGTACCTATTTTATCATAATAATTTGATTCTATACTAGATGGTCCAATGTATACATTACTATATACATGTTTAAATAAATAGGATAAAGCATATAAATTCTGGCCTAATGCAGATAAAACATCGTTAGATCTAAATATAGATACCATATTTAATTTATTAAATGAATCGATTTTAAACCAAATTAATTGTAAGCACGGTGGTTCATTAGATTTATTATCTTTACATGGAATCCATGTAATGGCAATTGCTCGTCTTGTATTTGCATTTTCTTGTAATTTTTTAATAACAGCCTTTATTTGATTATACCCTTCATTATCTCCATCTCCTACGGTATATCCATATTCATCTTGACAAGGATAATCACATAGTCTATTACCATATGTATATGTAGGATCTGTATTATTTCCTTGATTAATTCTTATAGTGAGAAGAGATTTTTCATATGCTTCTAAAAATTTAGGACCGACTTTTAATTTAAAACTAGTTTTAGGATCTGCTAATGGATTTTTAATTATTATAGTAAGTGGAATTTCTAATTCAATAATATGTTCGTTATCTTCTGTAATTGCTTTTTTACCTTCTTTATATACATATTCAACTGTTCTTTCATGTGCTTCTCCACATGAAGAAAATAATAATGTATGCATATATAATATTGGATTTTAACACATAAAAAGATGTTTATTTTTTGTAGCGTAAGATGATGACGCCAGAGCCGCCAGAACCGAATAGATTTTTGTTATAATTTCCTAAACCTGCCCCGCCTCCTCCACCAGTATTTGGAAGACCATCAACTCCTTTTGATGTCATGTATATAGCACCATTTCCTCCTCCATAATAACCACCAAGTCCTAATGCTTCATCTAAGAAATTTTTGTTTCCTCCACCACCACCAGCGTATGGTGGAAACGATGGATCTAAAAATGGACGTGTTGAAGTACCTTGACCAGTTCCTCCAGCGTAAGTTTGTATATTAACATCACATTTTCCATCACTTCCATTGCTTCCATCGGTACCTCCATTTGCAGTTTGTCCAGGGAGGTAAACTCCCCACCCAATCCCAGCAGCTCCACCAGAACCTCCATGCCCTCCAAAATGTGCTGCTCTTCCTCCTGATGCAGTATGTGTATTACCAAATAAAGTTGGAAATCCATCGAAATTAACTGTACTACCTCCATCTCCAATAACACAAGTAATACTTTCTTTTAAATTATACGAGAAGATATTTTTAGTATATCCACCACCCCCACCAAAACCAGAATATATAAGTATATCACATCCACAACCGCCTCCTCCACAAAGGAATGCATCGATTATCATATTATTTTTAGCAGATAACGTTCCAGACGTTAATAAATACATATAATCATATGTAGAATCGTGTTCCGTATCGATAGTATATTCACCAGTGTATAATGGTATTATTTTTTCTTTAAATGTTACAGATACATTACGTTTTTTTGTAATGTTTTCTAGTAGATATGTTATCATATATATACATTTATTTTTTTTTAAAAAAAGGTATGTTAAACTTTTTTAACCCAGTTTCGTTTAGATGGAATTAATTTCATCAAATCTTCTATTTCTTCGTTATCAATGACATCTTCTAGGTTTAAAAATCGTTCTCGTGCAGTTTTAATACAATTTTTAAAATCAGAAATATGAACGTAATCAATATGATATTTAACTTGAACTTGTTCAATAAACATATCGAATATCATTTGTAACTCTTCTAGTTCACTATCTGTAATAATATATAATTTATGTTGTTGCATGTATATTATTTTGTAATTGTGCAATATATGTTTATTCAAAAATGCTTCGAAATAATGCGATAATGTTTAAATATAATGATAACAAAATAATATAGTATGAGTACCTCAACCATTCCAAAAGGGTACCCATACAACAAGTACATATTTGTAGTTCATACATATGAATGTAACTGTATGGGTTGTAGGTTGTTTGTATTCTAGTAGATGATATAAATGACAGACAAAAATAATTATGAAATTATACAAAAACCAGATCCAACTTGGAAAACGCAAGAAGATATGTGTGATATATATGACAAAGATCAATCTGTAATATCAAAACACATTAAGAATATATTAGAAAATGAAGAAATAAACTCAAATTCAACTCATGCATTATATGCATCAGTTCGATTTGAAGGTGGAAGAGAAGTTACTCGACAAATTGAATATTATTCTCCTGAAATTGTAGCACGTGTAGGATTTCGTGTAAATTCTGGAAAAGGTGCTGAATTACAAAAAGTATCGGACGAAAGAACTATAAAAGATATACAGAAAATTGGAGATGGTTTGCAAAACAAACAAGAATCAACACAACTTGTTGGTGAAATAACTCAACTTAAAAATGAAGTTATATCATTAAAAGAAGCAATTATTGATATCACAACTACCTATCGTATTGACGAAGAAGAGAAATATTTTCTTAATCAGTTAGCGAAGGAGCGCATTGTGGAACTGTTTAAATTTCCATACAATGAGATAGACAAGACCAAATACCGCATTGCAATAGCAGCCCTATGGAGAGATTTTAAAGAGCGCTTTAAAATATCCAAATATGCTATGCTTCCTAGAATGGAATTAAAACAAGCGAAAGAATATATTAGATATTGGAATAACATTCCATATGATAGATTCAAAAAATAATGCGATAATGTTTAAATATAATTAAAACAGATAATAGGTATGGATATACTTGGAAATATTATCCCATACCTTACATACATTTTTGATGTCACTACTTATTAATGTTTTTATAAGGTGTTGGATATCCAAGTCAATGTCCATAGGATGTAATAAAATGAACAATATATGTTCTACTGATGAAGATATCAATCTTTCTACAGATATTTCAATTGTGCAGTGTACTGAATTCGGCCTTAATTTAGAAATTATCAAACATGCAGATTCAATCTGGATGACTACTCAACAAATTGCGGAATTTTATGAACGGGATGTAAGTGTTATTCGAAAACACATTAAAAATATCTTTGATGATAAAATCCTTGATGAAAAGTTGGTAAAGGCATACTTTGCCTCAACCTATCAACATGGTAGATATGAGAATGAAACGCAAACAAAAATGGTGCAACATTACAATATTGATGTTATTTTAGAAGTTGGGCTTCGAGTTACTTCTGATAAAGGAAAGAAATTGCAAAACTGGTTTAATACACTTGGAAAAAATACATTTAAACAAATTGGAGAAGAAATTCAGCAACAAGATATCTTGCAGTTATCTGGAGAAATTGGACAACTTAAACAAGCAATTTTAAATCAATTTGATGAAATTACATTGTTAAAAGCAGCAATTATTGATATCACTACTACCTATCGTATTGATGAGGAAGAGAAATACTTCCTGAATCAATTAGCGAAAGAGCGCATTGTAGAACTGTTCAAAGTTCCATATAATGAAATAGACAAGAACCAATACCGCATTGCAATAGCAGCCTTATGGCGAGATTTTAAAGAACATTTTAAAATATCCAAATATGCAATGCTACCAAGAATGGACCTAGAACATGCAAAAGAATATATTAGATATTGGGATGCAATCCCATATGATAGATTCAAGAAACAAATTGGACTTAAATAAGTCCAAAATTTTTGAAGATTAATTCAATTAATTTTGCCACTAAATCCATAAGTAACGTAACTTCGTCTTTTTGTTCATTAATAATAATTGGGGTAGGTGTGGTAGGTGTTGGCGTCGTGCTCTGGCGCGAGACTGCTTGTATTGTCTTGCCAGCATTTATCCTCGACCCGCTAGAGATCTTCCCATCTAATGAAGATATTTTATCTGCATTATCGAGCATTAATTTCTTAACTTGAATTGGTGTAAGGGTAGGATCTATAGATAACATCAATCCAGCTAAGCCAGATACAAATGGAGTAGCCATTGACGTACCACTTAAGTACGCATATTCATTGTAAGATGGAATATATGTAGATGCAATAGTAACTCCAGGAGCTGCTATATCTACTGTCTTAACACCGTAATTTGAAAAGGTAGCTAGTTTATCGTTTTGATCAGTAGCTGCGACAGTAATGGTATGTGGATAATTATAATTAGCAGGATAGAAACCTTTTACATCGTTGTTATTAGCATCATTTCCAGCGGCGATTACAAATAAAATATTTGGTGATGTTCGAATGGCTTCATCTAATGCTAAACTTTTACCTGAACCTCCCCACGAACAAGAAATAACATTTGCACCCATCTGCTTAGCATATTGAATTGCTTTAACGCCAGAAACCATATCTCCATTGCCATTCGTGCCTAATGTACGTAGGGACATTAAATTCACATTCCAATTTACACCAGTAACACCTTTGGCATTATTTCCAACTGCGCCAATAATGCCTGCAACATGTGTGCCATGGCCGTGATCGTCTAATGGATCTGCTTTATTATCTATAAAGTTATATCCAAAATAATCTCCAATATACCCATTTCTATCATTATCTTTGTTATTAGTTGGATTTTCTTTATCATTAATCCAAATATTAGCCATGAGATCTGGATGAAGATAATAAATGCCAGTATCTATGACAGCAATTACGATTTTTTTACTACCAATAGTTGCATCCCATGCATCTTCTGCTTTAATTGATTTCAAACCCCATTGTATACTATAGAATGGATCATTTGGTCCTGTTTTTTGAATTGATGCCTTTTTGCTTGATAAATCATCATGTAGTTTATCCAATCCTTCTGGTTCTTCAGGTAGTTCTAATGCAATTACCCAATTTGGTTCTGCCCATTCTATAAATCGTGAATTTTCCAAAGATTCAATTACTTCTTCAATAGGTATACCTTCATCTACCGTTGCGAATTTTAAACCATCATTTAAATCTTCTTCAATTGAAAAATCAGTTGCTTGTAGATTTCCATCTGGTATAATAGTCATTGCAATAGATGCAAGCGGGAAGTTAGATGTTTTTACAATAACTTCACCGGCTATAAATGGAATGCCATCTTTAGTATAATCAATTTCTTGTGCAGTGATTGGGCATATAATTAAAATTAATGCTATAATCCAATAAAACGCTTTATAATTCATTTAAATCATTTAAATATATATTTATATTAATATTTAAATGTGGTGTTGTTTTAAAAAGAAAATTAAATTGCTTTGTATTTATTTCTATTTTTCATAATCAATCCTTCATTGTGCATATGCTCTACGAACATTTCTGCATCTATTTTATTATATCCCATGTGCACAAGTGTTGATACAATATTTTCTAATGTTGCATACTCTTTACATAAATTTTGAATAATTTCTTTCATTTGTTGTTTTTGGTATGATGAAGATTGTTCTATGGTAGATTTTTTTTGATTTGAATTTACTATAGATCCCCACTTATCAGTATATTTTAATGCATCTATGTATTGTGAATGTTTTAATTCATCATATATTCCAGTCCCATATTTCATATTAAATTCTTTTTGGAATTTAGCGCTAAATTCTTTATATTTATTTGGATTATTTAATGTTAATTGTGTTAATCTTTCTTTAATCATTTTTTTGAGATAACGTAGTTGTGATGATGATATTTGTGGGTCATTTGGATATATTTTTTCTAATATTATTTTTTTAATTTCATCTGTTGCGGTTAATGTTGAAACAGCCAAATTCATATTAGATTCTTCCATTTTTTCATATCGCATTTTTAAAGCATCAAATTGTTTATATAAATCTTCAAGGTTATGTAATATATTTGGTTCTGTTGCATTTACTCCAGTATCTACTAGCCATCTTTTAAAGTCAATTATAAGATTTTTTCGATTTCCATCATATCTATTATAATCCAATTGATTGATCCATTGATAGCATCCTCTTTTTGTTAGGAAATATGATTTTGGAGGTCTCCCTCCAGCGTGTTTTCCATTTAAATCATTTTCTGAGTTTTGCTCCATGATGGAGCTAAACTCAAAATACTCTCCTTTGAACAATTCGAGGTTATTTGTTATAATTTTTTTTGCGTTACGTTCTTCCATACCAAATTTTTTTGCCAGTATTTTTATGTCAGTTACAAGGGTATATTTGTTACCATCATGATTATGCGACCAAAACCATTTTTCGTATTCTTCGTCTATTCTTGGTTGGATTAAATCTAAATTGTTCATCGAAAATGATCCTAGGATACTACAAAAAAAGAAAGTCCCATACATAAAATAGAAGCCTTTATCTGTATAAAAGTAGACATTGTATTCTACGTATGGGTAATTCCTGCACTTGTGTACCCATACGTATATCGTCTGTTTTATAATTATTTAAAATTGATCTTTTAAAATTGCATCACCAAAAAATTGCGTCTCAAGGAAGCCCTCGCATTTATGCGTAGGGAAGAATTGAGCACGCCCTCCTATTATTTTTGTATTCATATCCATCGTTTCCTTGGATTAATTTCATATATTTGTAACTTATTCCTTGCTTACGTTCAGTTTTAGTTTTAATATCAAATGATCCTGTTTTCCTACATAATACTCTTCCTATATACGTACCTATATGTTTTCCTTTTGTCACAATCGCTTTTACCATATCTCCTGTTTGGTATCCGAAGAAATACTTCTGTCTTGATAGATATCCTCTAGGAAATCCTTGTTTATCGACATTCGTACGACAATGACTACCACGTCCCTTTGCTACAATAACTTGCACAGATTGCTCTTTGAATTGTAATTTATCAGGAGTAGATGCTCCTACACAACATGCATCATAATAATGTGTTTTAGGTAATTCAATAGCCTTACGATTCATTTTAGTACGAGCACCAGACCCACATTCTACAGGTAGTCCAGTTGCTACGAGAGCATCGTACACTTTCCAACGAGTAGCAGTTACAAGTGCTGCATCTTTCAGTGTGACTTTTGCTTGCTTTTGAATGTTTGGATAACCAAACTCTTCGGCGGTCATTGTACCTTTTTCTTGGTTGCAATCATGACATGCCAAGCACAAGTTACTTACACGATTTGATCCACCACGACAACGTGGAATGATATGTTCCTTTTCAAGTTGAACATTGTTTTTCCCACAATAACAGCATGTATGATTATACTTCTCTAGTAAATATTCCCAAACTTCATAGCCTTGCAACGTACCTTGTTGATACTCTACCCCTGTTATTTCAGGGTTTTGCATTAATTGCGTATCAAACTTTACATTTTCATATGATATATGTGTAATAGGGCATATTGCACGCAATTTACGAACCAAATTCTTAATATTATCAACTCTGCTCTGTAAAGATGGTGGAATCCAACCTTCT
>Ga0209628_10002112_pt1 | contig 13313 bp, 9 predicted proteins | sample TergutCu122P4_FD_187285 | JGI IMG/M metagenome (GOLD analysis project Ga0209628, IMG submission 187285) | Cubitermes ugandensis P4 segment gut microbial communities from Kakamega Forest, Kenya - Cu122 P4 (SPAdes) (version 2) | ecosystem: Host-associated > Arthropoda: Insects > Digestive system >...
CAAATCGTACTGCTCGGCATACGTTTTATAGGGAAGTTTTCCTTTTTTTCGCAGGGGAACAAAAGGAACATGAAGCGCCAACGCCAACGCAGGAGCAAAGATGTAGCCCCGCGCTTCCAATGCCGTAATCACATCGGGTTGCATAGTACGCGCCTTTTCTAACAGCGCATTAAAAAGCGCCTGAAACGATTCAGCATCATTCAACACAGTAGTGATATCAAAGAATTTAATCCCCTTTTTGGGAAAATCATCTACAATTCTAATTTTGGAAAGAGGTATCATAAATTTTTTCTGTATTGTTTTGTAATTAATTCTGCAAATTAACAAATATTTTTGATAAAAATTTGTTGGTTAAGGCAACTTAACAATTGTATCGAAAAAATTATACATTTGCCGCTCATTTTTAACAATTAAATAATAACAATATGGCTTTACACATTGACAAATCAAATTTTGATGCGCTTGTAGCAGGCGACAAATTAGTATTAATAGATTTTTGGGCGCCTTGGTGCGGACCGTGCCGTGCCTTAGGTCCTATCATTGATGAGGTGGCTGCCGAGTACGAAGGCAGGGCAATTATCGGTAAATGCGATACGGATACCAACAACGAAATTGCCATGCAGTTCGGCGTGCGAAACATACCCATGTTGGTTTTTATTAAAAACGGTGAAATAAAAGATGTTCACGTGGGAATGATAAAAAAACCGGACTTGGTAGCGAAAATTGAAAAATTATTATGATTTAGCATTTAAAATTCAATATATTTAAAAAAAATTATTCACTTAAAATCAAAAATTTATGTTTAAAAATCATCCAAAAGGACTTATTGTCGCATTTTTTACCAACATGGGAGAGCGCTTCGGCTTTTACACCATGATGGCTATTTTAGTACTGTTTTTACAGGCACGTTACGGACTTACCGAAGCGGAAGCAGGCGGTTATTATAGTTGGTTCTATTTTGCCATTTATGCGTTGGCGCTTATTGGCGGTATGTTTGCCGACTGGACGCGAAAGTACAAATTGGTTATTCTGTTGGGGCAAATTGTTATGTTTACGGGTTATGCCATTATAGCCATCCCGCAAATGCCGTTAACTATTGCATTGGCGGGTTTGTTCACGATTGCTCTCGGAAACGGTTTATTTAAGGGTAACTTGCAGGCTGTTGTTGGGCAAATGTACGATAATGAACAATATAAACCTTTAAGAGATAAGGCTTATATGCTTTTTTATATGGGGATTAACATCGGCGCCTTTTTTGCACCATTTATCGCCACCGGCGTACGAAACTGGTGGCTAAAAATCAACGGATTTGGATATAACGGAGGTTTGCCTGCCCTTTGTCATAATATGATTAACGGAACTATCACCTCAGAAAATGCAACCCAATTGCAAGAATTGGCAGACGGAGCTATGTTAAACCAGCAACCTGTAGCAGATTTAACTGCTTTTGCCCAAAATTATATTGATGTTTTTGCAAGAGGCTACAACTGGGCTTTCGCAATTGCCGCCTGTGCCATGATCGTTTCATTATTAGTATATGTTACTTTTAACAAATTGTTACCCAATAAAGAAAAACAAGTGGTTACCGAAAAAGAAAAAAATGTGGAGGGTAATAAAGCTAAACAAACCTGGGGCTTAATCCTTGCTATTGGGCTGATGGCTGTTACCAGCGCATTGATTCATTTACTGGGTAAAATTACAACCGTTTCTCAGTTAGATTATAAATTGGGACTCGCCATCGGTTTGTTTGTAGGATTTGTTACTTATATGTTCAGTATATCTACAAAAGAAGAAAAACCAAGAATTGCCGCATTAAGTTTGGTCTTTGTGGTAGTTATCTTCTTCTGGATGTCGTTCCATCAAAACGGATTAACACTAACCCTGTTTGCCCGAGATTACACCGTTACTCATGTGGGCAAATTTACTTTCTTATTGTTTGATTTTAAATCTATTCTTTGCGTTGTGGCTACTATTGGCGGAGCCGTATTAGCATTGCATAATAAAAAATTAAGAGAACGGATTATCGGTTGCTTCATGTTTCTTGTTTTTGGTGCTTTATGTTACTATTTTACTACCCAATTTCAAACGGCAAATCTTATTTCTCCTGAAGTATTTCAAGCGTTCAACCCGTTATATATAGTGGTGCTTACACCATTGGTAATGGGATTTTTTACTTGGTTGCAAAATAAAAATATGGAACCATCTACTCCGAAAAAAATTGGCTTCGGTATGATTATAGCTTCTTTGGGGTTTGTAGTAGTATTAATTGCTTCCTTAAAATTGGTTTCTCCTTATTTATTAGACGGAAAAGTACCAACCGAAGATATGCGTGTTTCTCCCTATTGGCTGTTATCTACTTATTTCATCCTTACTATTGCAGAACTATTTTTAAGTCCGATGGGATTATCTTTCGTATCCAAAGTTGCCCCATCTCGATTCCAGGGATTAATGCAGGGAGGTTGGTTATTGGCTACTGCTGTAGGTAACAAACTTTTGTTTGTAGGAAGTTTAATGTGGGGAAGAATTGACCTTTATATGCTATGGGGAATATTTATTATTTGCTGCATATTGTCGGCGTTGTTTATCTTCTCAATTATGAAAAGGTTGGAAGCTGCAACAAAATAAAAGAGACTGATGTCTTAAAAAACAAGGCTACTCAAAATCTTGGGTAGCCTTTTGTTTTTTAGGAGAATAATGATACAATATCACCTAAATCCTAAAATCCAGAGGTTAATTTATTTTTTCTTTTTGAATCCTTATATACTCTCTATCTCTGTGCTGAAAAAAGGTTTATTTTCGCCAAAATTTTCTAAAATATGCCTCCTTTTAAAAACAAAATTGCTATTGCCTACGATTTCGATGGTACTTTGGCTCCTGGAAATATGCAAGAATACGACTTCATCCCAAACTTAGAGATGGATATTCACGAGTTTTGGAAAGAATCGAACGAAATAGCCAAACAACACGATATGGACGAAGTGTTAGCCTATATGTATCTGATGTTGGAAAAAGCCAAACAAAAAAATATTCCTGTAAAAAAGGAGGATTTTTTTCAGTATGGAACACAAATTTCCTTTTATCCGGGCGTAGTGCAATATTTTGAAAGGATTAATCAATATGCTGCAAACAAGGGATTTGAAATAGAACATTATATTATCTCTTCCGGATTACGTGAGTTTGTGGAGGGTACCTCCATTGCCCATCGTTTCAAAGATATTTTTGCCTCCGGTTTTATGTACAACGATAACAATGTGGCTTGCTGGCCCGCACTGGGCGTAAATTACACCAACAAAACGCAGTTTTTATTTCGAATTAACAAAGGGATCCATAATTCTTATGATAATACTTTGATTAACAAAATTGTACATGAAAACGAAAAACCTGTACCTTTCTCTAATATGATCTATTTGGGCGATGGCGAAACCGATATTCCAGCCATGAAAATGGTGAGAATGCAAGGCGGATACACCATTGCGGTTTATAATGAAGATTTTATACCCACTGAAAATCGCAAAAAAGCGCCCAAAGAGATTTGTGAAGAGATTGTTCGCCAACAGCGTGCCGATTTTTTAGCGCCGGCAAACTACACCGAAAATTCCCCTTTGGATGTTTTGATAAAAAGATGTATTGACAAGATTGTGGCAGAACAGGAGTTAAATCGTCTTCAACTGTGATTTTTTTAGCACACAGATGACACAAATTAAACAGATGAACGCAGATTAGAAACATTTTTTTTATGAAAAGGATACGATATATATTGATAATTAGTATTTTACTGATAGCGATTGCAGTTGTCTGCGCTTTTTTTGCGAGAAAAAAACTCTTTTTTACACCCAACACCACTTTATTCACTACACTAATAATACCTAAACAGGGTACGTTTGACCAGGTAGTTGATTCTTTGGTAAGTCATAACATTGTAAAAAACATCCGGACATTCAAACTTGCCTCCAAAATTTTGAAATATGACAAAAACGTGATGCGGGGCAGATATGAAATTAAAACCAATGAAACCAATTATCAATTAGTAAAAAAACTGCGAAAGGGACAACATTTTCCGGTTACTTTTACTTTTAATAATATACGAACTTTGCCCGAGTTTTTGCAAAAAACCGACAAAAAGTTTCTTTTTTCAATGCAAGAGTTACAAAATTTGTTAGGTGATGAACAATTTTTAACAGCATTAGGATTTACAAAAAAAACGCTTCCGGCACTATTTATTCCCAACACCTATCAAATTTATTATGATATTGAAGCGGAGGAATTTGTAGAAAAGTTTCAAACCTTTTACCATCAATTTTGGAATGAAAAGAGGTTGCATAAGGCATTTCAAATCTCTTTAACGCCGATTGAAGTAACCACGTTGGCTTCTATTGTAGAGGAGGAAAATTACAAAGAATTTGAAAAGCCGATTATTGCCGGTGTGTATATCAATCGTTTAAAAATCGGCATGAAATTACAAGCCGACCCAACGGTGAAATTTGCGGTAGGCGATGTTACGTTGCAGCGTATTTTATACAAACATTTGGAAACCGATTCGCCTTACAATACTTATATGTATGCAGGATTACCGCCGGGCCCTATCCGATTTCCGATGCCTTCAACGATAGATTCCGTACTGCACTATACTAAACATAACTATTTGTATATGTGTGCCAAAGAAGACTTTTCTGGGGAGCATAATTTTGCTGTCACGCACGCAGAACATGAAAGAAATGCCACAAAATATAGAAATGCTTTGAATAATTTGAGTCAAAAAAAATAAAAGTGTTTCTTTGCACCCTCATTGGCTCCGTAGTTCAGCTGAATAGAACGTCAGATTCCGGTTCTGAAGGTCGTGGGTTTGAATCCCGCCGGAGTCACAAAATTACACCGTTTTCAGCGTTTTCTGTTTGGTTCCATGTTTTTTCTATATTACTTTGTCATTGATTTTATTATTTCAAACAATGAGGGGGTTGTGGAAATTATTAAAATTTGAATAGCCTTGTTTTTGGAAGGTTCTACCGTTACTATTCGTCCCGTGTGCAAAAAAATGGTAAAGTTTGATAAGGATGTGAAACTGTTTTAGCAATTAGTTTAAATTTGCCGCCTCACTAATCATCATTAATAATGGACTACAATTTTAAAGAAGTTGAAAAAAAGTGGCAGCAGTACTGGCGCGAGAAAAATGTGTACAAAACGGATATAGACCGTTCAAAACCAAAGTATTATGTTTTGGATATGTTTCCTTATCCTTCGGGTGCAGGGCTGCACGTGGGGCATCCGCTCGGCTATATCGCCTCCGATATTTATGCGCGGTATAAACGACAAAAAGGATTCAATCTACTGCACCCGATGGGTTACGATGCCTTTGGATTGCCCGCGGAACAGTACGCCATCCAAACCGGACAACACCCCGCCATAACAACGGCGCAAAATATTGAGCGTTACCGCGAACAGATGGATAAAATAGGATTTTCGTACGATTGGAGCCGCGAATTTCGTACCTCTGACCCCGATTATTATAAATGGACTCAATGGACTTTTATTCAACTGTTTAACCACTATTATTGTCTGGATGCACAGCAGGCACGCCCCATTTCTGAGTTGGAGGAGGTGTTTTCGATAGAAGGCACGGCGCGCATTCGCCCTGCTGCTACTGTAGAACTTTCTTTTACCGAAAAAGAATGGAATGCCAAAACCGAAGAGGAAAAACAGGAAACGTTGTTGAACTACAGATTGGCTTATTTGGCAGATACTTGGGTAAACTGGTGCCCAAAACTCGGCACAGTTCTCGCCAACGACGAAGTGGTTAACGGCCTTTCCGTGCGCGGCGGTTATCCTGTTGAACGTAAATTGATGAAACAGTGGGTTTTGCGCGTTTCTGCCTACGCCGAGCGTTTATTGCAAGGTCTCAACACAATAGATTGGAGCGACTCTTTAAAAGAGATCCAAAAAAACTGGATCGGAAAAAGCGAAGGCGCATTCATTGAGTTTAAGGTAAAAGGAGAAAGGAGAAAGGAGAAAGGAGATGATAATTCTCAATTGTCAATTGTCAATTGTCAATTGTCAATTGGAGTCTTTACTACTCGCCCTGATACTATTTTCGGTGCGACGTTTATGGTGCTTTGTCCTGAGCATGAGTTGATTGAAAAAATTACAACCCCAGAGCAGAAAAAAGAAGTTGATGAATATGTGTTCAAGGCAAAAAACCGCTCAGAAGTAGAACGTGCTGGCGATGTGAAAAAAGTATCGGGCGTATTTACAGGTGCTTATGCTGTCAATCCCTTTACCAATGAAGAGATTCCTGTGTATGTGGCCGAATATGTGTTGGCGGGCTACGGCACCGGTGCTATTATGGCAGTTCCTGCTCACGACAGCCGCGATTACGCCTTTGCCAAACATTTTAATTTGCCTATAAAAGAAGTGATAAGCGGTGGCGATATTTCAGAAGAAGCTTATGAAGCCAAAGAGGGAATGTGCGTTAACTCCGGTTTTATTTCCGGAATGACCGCAATGGAGGGTGCAAAAGCAGTAATTGAGAAAGTTAAAGAGATAGGAATCGGCTACGGAACCATTAATTACCGTTTAAGAGACGCTATTTTTAGTCGCCAGCGCTATTGGGGCGAGCCGTTTCCGGTTTATTTCAAAAACGATATTCCTTATATGTTGCCGGAAGAGGAACTTCCATTGCTGCTTCCCGAAGTAGATAAATATTTGCCTACCGAGACCGGAGAACCGCCGTTAGCACGGGCAAAAAACTGGCAAACCAAAGAAGGATATAAATTGGAATGTAGCACCATGCCCGGTTTTGCAGGCTCAAGCGGCTACTATTTGCGATATATGGACCCGCATAATGACAATGAATACTTTTCAAAAGAAGCGAATGAATATTGGCAAAATGTGGATTTGTATGTGGGAGGCTCCGAGCATGCTACGGGACACCTGATTTACGCTCGTTTTTGGAATAAATTTTTGTACGACATCGGTTTGGTGTGTAAAGAGGAACCGTTTCAAAAGTTAATTAATCAAGGGATGATTCAAGGCAGGTCTAACTTTGTGTATCGGATTCAAGGCTCCAACAAGTTTGTATCTTTCGGATTAAAAGAGAATTACGAGGTAACGCCCATTCATGTGGATATTAATATTGTGCACAATGACATTTTGGATATTGAAAGGTTTAAGCAATGGCAACCCGAGTTTGCCTCAGCCGAATTTATTTTTGAAAACGGAAAATATGTTTGCGGTTGGGAGGTAGAAAAAATGTCGAAATCGAAATATAATGTTCAAAATCCTGACGATTTAATTGAAAAATACGGAGCGGATACCTTGCGGATGTATGAAATGTTTTTAGGACCGGTTGAGTTGGCGAAACCCTGGGATACCAACGGTATTGAGGGTGTTTCGCGGTTTATCAGAAAGTTTTGGCGTTTGTTTCACAACGCTAATAATGATTGGAATGTAAGCGAGGAAGAACCCACCCCCGATGAACTCAAAATCTTACACCGAACTATCCAAAAAATTGAAAACGATAATGAACGGTTTTCTTTCAACACAGCAGTCAGCGCTTTTATGATTTGTGTTAACGAACTTACAGACTTAAAATGCAATAAACGAAAGATTTTAGAGCCTTTAACGGTTTTACTTTCAGCCTACGCACCCCATATTTGCGAAGAGTTGTGGCATCTTTTGAGCAACGACAACTCTGTTGTTTCTGCTAATTATCCTGTTTTTAATCCTGTTTATTTAGTTGAAAACACCTTCAACTATCCTGTTTCTTTCAATGGTAAAACAAGATTTTTTAAAGAGTTTCCATTAGAAAAAACCTCAGTTGAGATTGAAGCAGAGATTTTACAATTTGAAGAATCTAAAAAATGGATTGAGGATAAACAGGTGAAAAAAGTGATTGTAGTGCCGAAAAAGATAATTAATATTGTAGTATGATTTTGTGTTAATTGATTAGTCTATTACCAACTTCTTCATTCCTACTTCTGTTTTTACAAAATACACCCCTTTAGCCAAATTACTTATATCAATTTTAGTTTCCGGATGGGTTATTTGTAGGGTTTGCACAATTTGTCCTTGCATGTTAATCATTTGCACAGTTTGCGGCAAATAGGTTTCTTCAATTTGTTTTGTGCAAAAATTTAATAAAATTCATGCAAGTAGAAAAAAATAGGAATAAATTAAAAAACTAAGCTAAAACTTGTTTTTTTTTATTTTTGCGCCCACTAAAAAAAAGAGTTATGTATAAATTAGTTTTAGTTCGACATGGGCAAAGTACGTGGAATCAGGAAAATTTATTTACCGGTTGGACCGATGTAGGTTTGACAGAGCGCGGCGAAAATGAAGCGATAGATGCGGGAAAGCGATTGAAAGAAGCAGGATTTAATTTCAGATATGTTTATACCTCACTGCTTAAACGCGCAATTAAAACTTTGAACTTTGTGTTGGAAGAGATGGATTTAATGTGGATTCCTGTGGAAAAAACATGGCGCTTAAACGAAAAACACTACGGAAACTTGCAAGGGATGAATAAAGTAGAGATGGTAGAGAAGTTTGGCACTGAGCAAGTGCAATTGTGGAGAAGAAGTTACGATGTTCGTCCGCCCGCTATCCCTTTCGATGACCCGCGTCATCCTGCGCACGACCCGCGCTACAGCGATATTACTGAAGAAGGCGCACGCCCGGGCACAGAAGCCCTTATTGATACCGTTGAGCGTATTGTGCCCTACTGGGAAAGCGATATCAAAGTAAAACTTAAAACTTGCCGCGAAGTGTTGGTAGTTGCTCACGGAAACAGTTTACGCGGTATTATCAAACATCTGAAAAATATTTCGGATACCGATATCGTAAGTTTGAATTTGCCCACAGGAATTCCATACGTTTTTGAGTTTGACGAAAGTTTCAACCTTTTAAAAGATTATTTCTTAGCCGATGAAGAAACGTTGCAAAAACTGATGGAAGAGGTGGCTAATCAAACCAAAAAATAAAATAAAAATATTATTTCCCGTTTCAAAATCCCTATTATGCCATTTATTAAACGTTTTCTGCTACTCATTGTTCCCTTGTGCGTAAAAAGCCTGCTTTTTGCTCAAAACAACGCTGATGATATTGTTGGGTACTATCTTAATGAAGACCCTTTTTCAGGCGCACTTTCACAAATATATATTTATCATGCCGGTAATGGCGTTTACGAAGGAATTGTAATTTGGGTGAGAGAAGAGGAACGAAAAAAATATGAAGGATTGGTTTTTTTAAATGGGATGACTTTTAATACAAAAGAAAATGAGTGGCAAAATGCTGTCTTGACTTACCCCGGAAAGAACGGAAAGTTTAAAGCCTTTATGCGCCTTGAAAAAGATGGTCGCCTGCGTGTAAGAGGCTACTGGGGTATATCAATGCTGGGCAAAACCGTGTATTGGTATCGAGAACAGGAATCAAGAAACCCGAAAATTAGATGATATGAAAAAAGTAATTTATCATCACATCATCACATCATCACATCGTCTCATTATATTCTTTCTCCTTTTTCCTTTCTCCTTTCTCCCTTGTTCCGCCCAGAAATATATCTTTCTGTTTATTGGCGATGGTTTTGGTACAGGAACGTTAACATATTGTGAAAATATCTCCAAAGAAAAAGGTGAAACACTCTGTTTTTCTCAATTTCCCGTAACCGGATTAATGACCACCAGCTCGGCAAACAGATTAGTTACCTGTTCGTCGGCAGCAGCAACGGCGCTGGCTTCCGGTGAGAAAACAAAAAACGGTATGCTAAACGTATCCCCCGACTCGAAACGCACTTTCATCCCAATTTCTAAAACACTTCATCAAAAAGGGTTTTCTGTGGGTATTGCCACATCGGTAAGCATTGACCACGCCACGCCGGCAGGGTTTTATGCCCGCGCTACCAGCAGAAGCGATTATTATGATATTGCCAAACAACTTCCCGCTTCAGGGTTCGAGTTTTTTGCAGGAGCCGGATTTTTAAAACCGGAACCTAAAGATTCGATTTCTATTTTTACGCTACTTAGGGAGGCAGGGTATGCGATAAACACTTCTATTGAACAGGGAAGGAACTCAAAGTCTGTGAAAAATATACTTATTCAGCCGCAGGGAAAAGATGTGAAGCAACTGCCCTATTCCGTAAAAAAAAGCAAAGATGATTTTACTTTGGCACAAATTACCCGTTTGGGAATAGAAAAACTATCAGCGCAAAACAAACCTTTCTTTTTTATGATTGAAGGCGGATTGATTGATTGGGCAAACCACTACAATTTAACAAAAGAGATGTATGGAGAGGTTAAAGAGTTTTCGGAGGCAATTGAAGTAGCATTGGATTTTTACAAACAACACCCAACCGAAACTTTAATACTTGTTACTGCCGACCATGAGACAGGGGGCAGTACGGTCTTCAAGAAAGGTTTTCGTTTTACCACCAAAGAGCACACCGGAAATATTGTGCCTGTTTTTGCCATTGGCGCAGGGGCGGAAAAGTTTTCCGGATTATTCGATAATACGGAAATTTTCCGCAGATTATTCATCCTTTGTAAATAATAATCTATGAAACTTCTCCATACTTCCGACTGGCATTTAGGCAGAACGCTCTACGCTAAAAAAGAGAGACAAGAAGAACATACTGCTTTTTTTAATTGGCTTTTGAAAACGATTATCGAAAACAAGATTGATTTATTGATTGTTGCAGGAGATATTTTTGACACTCCTTCGCCAAGTAGCCACTCACAAAAAATCTATTACGATTTTCTGAAAAAAGTAATACAAACAGGATGTCAAAACGTGGTGATTGTAGGAGGGAATCACGATTCGCCAAGTTTTCTCAATGCGCCCAAAGATATTCTTGCCGTTCTCCATGTTTGTGTTGTTGGCAACGCGAGCGAAAACCCGGAAGATGAAGTGGTTGAAATAATAGATTCCGAAGATGAAACTATTGCTGTAGTTTGTGCCGTACCGTTTTTAAGAGAACGCGACCTGAGCCGCTTTATAGAAGGGGAAACCTGTACAGACCGCTCAAAGCGAATTGCCGACAACATTAAAAAACATTATGAAAAAGTTGCTGAAATTGCAGATAATAAACGAAAAACGTTTGGAAAAAATATTCCCGTGATTGCTACCGGACATTTGTCGGTGGTAGGTGGAAAAACCATCCATGACGATGGAGTGCGCGAAACCTATTTCGGAAACATTGAATGTGTGAGCAGTGAAATATTTCCGAAAATATTTGATTATGTAGCACTTGGGCATTATCATATCCCCTGTACGCTAAAAGAGACTGTTCGTTACTCCGGCTCGCCTATCCCCATGGGGTTTGGAGAAGCAGAACAAAATAAATCTGTTTATATTGTTGATTTTTATGATAATAATATAAAAATTGAAACCAAAGTGATTCCCGTTTTTCAAAAATTAGCCTCTATCTGTGGAGATAAATTGTTTATTGAAAATCGTTTATCAGACCTGAAGAAAATTGAGCAATCGGTTTGGGTGGAAATTATCTACGATGGAAATGAACTTTTTCCAGATTTTACCTCTTGGGCAAAAGAACAGGTTACCGGCTCAAAAATTGAAATTTTAAAACTTCAAAACCGTCAATATCTTGCAGAAGTATTAACACCTGACAATACCACCCAATCGCTTGATGAACTTGAAAAATTTGAAGTATTTGACATAATGTTGGAAAAAAAAGGTATTTCTGAAGAACAAAAAGAAGAACTGCATCAATTATACAAAGAGATAACTTTCGAACTAATCAATGAGGGTTAAAGATATATGAAGATATTATCGCTTAGATTTAATAATATTAACTCGCTGGCAGGCGAATGGAGTATCCATTTCACCGAACCCAGATTTACTGATTATGGTATTTTTGCCATTACCGGAAAAACAGGAGCAGGCAAAAGTTCGATACTGGATGCTATTTCGTTAGCGCTGTATGGAAAAACCCCCCGTGTAGATATTACCGGTCAAAACAACGAGGTGATGACACGCGGAACCAAAGACTGCTACGCTGAAATTGTGTTTGAAACCGGCGGAAAAAAGTGGGTATCTTCCTGGAAACAGGAACGTGCCCGTACTGGAAATCTTAAACCCGTGACCCGAAGCATTGCTGATGCAAAAGGTGAAATCGTTGCCGACCAGATTGGAGAGTGTAACAAAAAAATGGAAGAGATATTAGGTTTAACTTTCCCGCAATTTACTAAGGTAATCCTGTTGGCACAAGGAAGTTTTGCCGCTTTTTTAGATGCCAAACCTAACGACAAAGGAGAACTGTTAGAACAGATTACCGGAACCGAAATTTATGGCGAAATTTCTATAAAAGTGTTTGAAAGAAACAGAATCGAAAAAGAGAAGTTAGAAAAAATTAAAATCGAACTGGAATCCATTAAAATTCTTCCGGATGATGATATAGTGAGGTTAAAAAATGAAATCACCGAATTTGAAAATCAAAAAAAAATAATTGACAGCGACTTACAATCTGCCGAAACAGCCAAAAAATGGGTAAACGATTTATCGAATCTGCAACAACAAATCAATGAAGCCAAAACAAAATTGCCTGAATTGGAGAGAAAATCACAAGAAGCAACAGTGGCTTTTGAACAATCGGTTGCTGCTTATGCCTCAATAAAATCGGAACAGGAAAAGGCTGCTCCCATTTGGGTAAAAGTAAGAGAATTGGATACTCAAATGGCTGAAAAAGAAAAGTTGCTCAAACCACTTTTACTAACAATAAGTAATTTGAGCAGTTTAAAAAACGAACTCTCCCAAAAACTTGAAAATCAGAAGAGTGATTTCAAGAAATCGCAGGCAATGCTTGTTCAAAGCCAAGAATGGGCAACTGCCCATGCAAAACAGGAACAGTTAGTAGGAAATTTTGCCGCTATTGAGAACCAACATGCACAAGTAATGGCGCTTCGTAAGGATTTTGAGGTTAAAAGCAGTGAATGGAAAGCAAAAAAAAAAAGATGGGAAGAGACAAACCTTTGTTTTCTAAAAGCCAAAACCTCATTGGCAGAAAAAGAAAAGGGATTAATCGAAAAAGAACAGGAACTGGAAGTAAAAAAGAGAGGATTATCTCTCCTTCTTTCAGGAAAAGAACTTGCAGAATACCATATTGAAAAAGAAAAAATTACTGCCTTTGGAATGCAAGTTAAAAATTTGATTGACACTGTAAAAGAGATTTCAAAAAACGTTACTGAAATTGATAATTATGAGAAAAGTTTGGTTACACTAAAACAATCTGAAAATAAACTTTCGGAGATGATTTTGGAAAACAAAAAAAATTTGGAAGCTCTTGAGGAAAAAATCATTTCACTGGAAGA
>Ga0209628_10002113_pt1 | contig 13310 bp, 5 predicted proteins | sample TergutCu122P4_FD_187285 | JGI IMG/M metagenome (GOLD analysis project Ga0209628, IMG submission 187285) | Cubitermes ugandensis P4 segment gut microbial communities from Kakamega Forest, Kenya - Cu122 P4 (SPAdes) (version 2) | ecosystem: Host-associated > Arthropoda: Insects > Digestive system >...
ATACCCTATCCCCTAATGACTACTAACTATTTAACCAACTTGGAAACGGAGGAAGAAAAAAAATCCAAGCAGGGCGACGGATGTATTTTTATTAAAGGCGCTCGCGTCAATAACCTGAAAAATATTGTCATACAAATTCCGCGTGATAAGTTTGTGGTTATCACAGGGCTTTCCGGTAGCGGGAAGTCATCGCTTGCTTTCGACACTTTGTATGCAGAAGGGCAGCGGCGTTATGTAGAAAGTCTGTCGTCGTATGCCCGTCAATTTCTGGGAAGGATGAGCAAGCCCGAATGTGATTATATCAAAGGGATACCACCTGCCATTGCTGTCGAGCAGAAGGTTAGCGTGCGCAATCCACGCTCTACGGTAGGCACCTCAACCGAAATATATGAATATATGCGGCTTCTTTTTGCCCGTATCGGCAAGACTATTTCGCCTGTTTCGGGTGTGGAAGTAAAGAAGCATCAGGTGACTGATGTGGTTAGAAAGGCGTTATCGTATCCGTTGGGAACGCGCTTTGCTATTTATGCTCCGCTTATTGTGCATAGAGACAGGACTTTGGAAGAGCAGTTAGAGATTCTTCGGAAAGAAGGATATACCCGTATTGAGGTTAATGGCGAAGTGTATCGTATTCAGGATTTTTTAGATCAAGCGAAGCGCTTCGATACCAATGAAGTAGAGATATTAATCGACCGCTTGACGAACTCAGATGACAAGCTGTTGCCCAACCGGTTAGCCGATTCTGTTGAGACAGCCTTTTTTGAAGGCCATGATGTCTGTCGGTTGAAGGTTTTTGTGTCGGACAATCCGGAAGTCATGGAGTTTTCGAAACGGTTTGAGGCCGATGGATTTACATTTGAAGAGCCCTCTGCGCTGATGTTCAACTTCAACAACCCGGTCGGTGCCTGTCTTGTGTGTGAAGGATTCGGTAAAACGCTTGGAATAGATGAAGACTTAGTGATTCCGGATAAGAGCCTGTCGGTCTATGAAGGCGCTGTCGTTTGTTGGAAAGGTGAACAAACGAGTGAGTGGTACTATGATTTCATCAGTAATTGTTTGCAGTTTAATTTTCCAATACACCGGCCCTACTATGACTTGTCGGAAGACGAGAAAAACTTGTTATGGCATGGCGCTAAAGGACTTAACGGTATAGATGATTTCTTTAAACATGTAGAAAGTAATCTTTATAAGATACAATACAGGGTGATGTTAGCCCGCTATCGAGGAAAGACAGTTTGCCCAGCTTGCAAGGGAAAGAGGTTAAAACCAGCCGCTTTGTTTGTGAAAGTGGGAGGGAGGCATATCGCTGAATTAGTGGCTATGCCGGTTTATGAATTGAAGCAGTTTTTTGATAATCTGATATTAAATGAGACAGATACAGTTATCAGCAAGCGTTTATTAGTCGAAATTAACAACCGCCTTACCTATCTGTTAGATGTCGGTCTTGGATATTTGACGCTCGACCGCCTGTCATCTACACTTTCAGGTGGTGAAAGTCAGCGTATTACGCTGGCAACATCGTTAGGTAGTAGCTTAGTTGGGTCACTGTATATCTTAGACGAACCGAGCATAGGTCTACATTCGCGGGATACAGGAATGCTTATCAACGTGTTAAAGCAACTTCAGGCTTTGGGCAATACAGTTGTAGTAGTAGAGCATGACGAAGAAATCATTCGGTCAGCCGATTATATCATTGACATAGGCCCGGATGCAGGAAGACATGGAGGCGAGGTCGTTTTTCAGGGAACGATAGCCGGTTTGCCCAAAGAGAGCGCCGGTTATACGGTTCGTTATCTTGCTGGAGATGAGCATATTGAAGTCCCATCTTTTACCCGTCCATGGAATCAATATATTGAGATAAGAGGCGCGCGAAAAAATAACTTGAAACAGATAAACGTCAAGTTTCCGTTGCATGTCATGACGGTTGTCACAGGTGTCAGCGGTTCGGGGAAAAGCTCGTTGGTAAGGGATGTTTTTTATGAAGGGGTGAAGCGAATTATAGACCACGCATCGATTTCGGTTGAATGTCAAGCTATTAAAGGGGATACCCATCTAATCCGGGCGATTGAGTTTGTCGACCAAAACTCTATCGGACGGAGTTCGCGTTCCAACCCGGTGACATATATTGGCGCTTATGACGAGATACGCAAACTCTTTGCAGAGTTACCTTTATCCAAACAGATGAATTTTAGCCCGGCCTATTTTTCGTTCAATGTAGAAGGCGGTCGTTGTGAAGAATGCAAAGGCGATGGGCGGATAACGGTAGAGATGCAATTTATGGCCGACATCACATTGGAATGTGAATCCTGTCACGGCAAACGGTTCAAGAACGAAATTTTAGAGGTTGAATATCAGGGCGTAAATGTGTATGACATACTTGATATGACCGTTAATCAAGCCATAGAATTCCTGTCAGAACAAAAAGAAGCACAGGCTAAAAAGTTAGCCAAAAAACTCAAGCCATTGCAGGAGGTAGGTTTGGGTTATATCAAACTAGGTCAATCCTCTTCGACCTTATCCGGAGGCGAAAACCAGCGCGTCAAGTTAGCGTATTATTTAGGGTTAGAAAAACAGGAGAACACCATTTTTATCTTCGATGAGCCGACGACAGGGCTCCACTTCCACGACATAAAAACACTGCTAAAAGCCTTTCATGCCCTTATTAATAAAGGCCATACAGTTATCATCATCGAGCATCATCCCGACGTTGTCAAGTGTGCAGATTATGTGATAGACTTAGGCCCGGAGGGAGGCAAAGAGGGCGGTTATTTAGTCTGTGCAGGCACTCCTCAGCAAATAGCCGCCTGTCCAGAATCCTATACCGGAAGGTTTCTGAAAGAGAAACTTCATTTTTAATATAGCTCATGCACGGCAAGCAAAAAGCGCGAAGGGAACCCTCCGCGCTTTCGCTTCTCCGTGCTTCGTTCTTACTTACCGAAGTATCGTTTGAAAAGGCCTTGGAATCCCTGGCCGTGTCGTGCTTCGTCTTTTGCCATTTCATGAACCGTATCATGGATAGCATCTAAGTTGAGTTCTTTAGCCCGTTTGGCTATACGCATTTTGTCGGCGTTGGCGCCACTTTCTGCGTTCATCCTTTTTTCGAGGTTGGTTTTTGTATCCCAGACTAAGTCGCCTAACAGTTCGGCGAACTTGGAAGCATGCTCAGCTTCTTCCCAGGCATACCGTTTGAAAGCCTCTGCCACTTCGGGATAGCCTTCGCGGTCGGCTTGACGGCTCATAGCCAGGTACATACCTACTTCTGTACACTCACCATTAAAATGAGCGTTCAAATCTTTGATCATCTCGTCGTCACATCCTTTAGCAACACCGATCTCATGCTCGGTAACAAAACTCAACCCTTGGGTTTCATTTAACTCTTTAAACTTGCTTGCCGGAACACCACATTGGGGACATTTTTCCGGAGCCGAATCACCTTCGTGAACATAACCGCACACTGTGCAAATAAACTTCTTTTTCATACCTAATTTTTTTTAATAGTAATAAATAATATCTTAATATCAAATATTTGTTATTAAAATATATCTGTAATTGCTACAAAAGTACCGACTTTTCATCAATCTACCAAATAATATAAAATATTTATAAATATTTATGAAACAAAAACAATTATTAACGCATAAAAGCAGGTTTTTTTTACAGAATTACAGATTTTTCATAATTAACAGTTTTGTAAATTCTGATATTTCTGAAATTATGTGGCTTTGTGTCGCTCAGTTGTTAATTATTTTTCAAATAAGTCGTTCATTTTTTTAATAACAGATAATAAGTCTATTGTGATATTTCAACTCTTTGAACATTCAGGTTTTTATCGACAAGGAAACCGTCGGCGGCTTTCAGGTCAAAGCGGACTCTTCGCTTGGCTTTCAACTTGAGGATGAACAGCTCTGCTGAGCCTTCGAGGGTTTCTTTGTCGCCGATATTGACGAAAGTGGGGTACAGCGCTTTGACGCCATTCGTATGAAGGCGGTCGTTAGTCAGGTTTTCCATCTCTTTCATGTTGAGGAGTTCTATGCCTGTAAACTCGTAATCTAATGGGTTGTAGGGTAAAGCAAAACTTAATGCGTTGACGGATAAAAGCTCGCTGCCCGTCGCTTTGAGTTCGATGGTTTCGCCTTCGTTGTAGTTTTGTTTGGCTGTGCTGAGGCGTATTGTGCCTTGCACTTTTTCGGCGTTTCGCCCGTAGGCGCCGCCCTCTAACTGTGTAGCTACTACCGAGATGTCGTAGGCGTCAATCAGTCCGTTACGGTTGAGATCGCCGTTGCTGATGTATCCGTCGAAATCGGCGTCTCCGGTTCGCAGGCCGGTATAGTTACGGTAGGAGGTAAGGTCGTTATAGTCGATTTTACCGTCATTGTTGATGTCGCCGGGGATAAGGCTTTCCGTTCCGGGTTTTTTGAAGACATAGAGTTCTTTGCCGGAGCCATAGCCGCCGACGCCGTCAGTGACATGCATCTTGATATAACGGGCGGCAGGACTGTTGGCGAATTGGAAAATCTTCGTATCGGTGTTTCTTGCCCATGCGAATGAATCGACAAATGTCCAGTTCTCTTTGTCAAAGCTATAAGAAACAGCGCCCTTCAGGATAGTGCCGTTGCCGGCGTTATCGCGGGGCAGGTAGTGAAACTTATCCAACTGATTGATAGTCTTTAAGTCCATTAGCAAGTCGAAGGGCAGCGCGTTCACACTGTAGCGCGTATGCCATATCTCTCCTTCTTCAAAGTCGAATAAACGGGGTAAGGAGCGTCCCTGGTTTTCGACGGAGGTCTCTCCGACTATGCCTTTGATAGCAAACTCAAGCGGGTTTCTTTTGGTAGTAGCCGAACAGTCAGTCCAGTCGGAGCTTCCTTCCTTGTTCACGGCACGCAGGCGGAACGAGTAGGTCGTTTCGGCTTCCAACCCTTCAAAAAGAAATTCCGTCCCTTTGATGGTTGTGTACAGTAACCCATTGAAATCTATCTCATAATAGTCGGCATTGGCGATGCTGCTCCATGTGGGTTTTAAAGTATAGGCTTCCGTGTTTTCTTCGGTTATTTGCATATTAGCAGGCTTGTTCAATGAGCCGATTTTTGTTTTATGCTTATCCGTTGGCTCAAACTTGAAGCCGTTGATTTGCAGTTCAATGGGCGATATGGTAACGTCGGTAGCAGCCAGTTTGATCCATAGTTGTGGTGTTTTCGTTATCGTTACTTTTTCGAACTCGCTTCCCCCGGTTGCAAACCGGTTCAGGTTCGGTTTTATATCATAAAAATAAACGTTTTCTTTTGTCGCATACTCTTTGAACGATGATACTTCCTTCAGTTGTACTTTATTACGACCGATTTCGGCTGACAGTCCTTTGGGTTTTTCGGTCACGTTGACTATAAACTGGGTAGTTTTATTTTTGACAAAACCGGTGAAATCTCCTTGTGTGGGATGGATGATGATGGTTGTTTTATTTTTGCTGTTGGTTTGTGATTCGATGAGCGTCGTCACCCCTTCCTGCTGGCGGTAGGCTTCAGAAACGCCATCGTCATCGTATTCGGTAAACGCCTCATATCCGCTTGGGTACAGCTCGTATGTGCGAAGGTTTTGATTGATTTCGGAGACGTTGTTATGGGTGTTGGATAGCGGGATGATAGAGCCGTTGCGTACAAAAACCGGCAGTTTCCATAGCGGCGCATCGAAGTTGTTGAGGATACGGTTGCCGGTATATTTTTCGCCTGTGAGGTAGTCGATCCATTCGCCTTCGGGCAGATAGATGTTGTTACGGATGTCATTACCCTTTTCGTCGGAGTGTGTCGCTTGATAGATAGGCGCTACTAAGAAGTAGGGGCCGTACAGGAACTGATATTGGGTGGCTTTGCCCAGCGTATAAGGGTTCGGGTATTCTAAAAACATAGCCCTTACCATAGGCAAGCCATCGACCGATTCTTTGGCGATGGTGTAGGTATAGGGCATTAGTGCAGATTTGAGCTTCAGGTACAGGCGGTTGATAGATGTAACCGGTTCGCCGAGCGCGTGCGGATATTTGGGATTAGAACCCCATCCGTCCATGTTCAACTGCATGGGGGTGAACGTCTTCCATTGGAAATCGCGTGTATTGACAACGGGGTTTTGACCGCCGAAGATACCGTCCATATCGGAAGTAATATTTGGGTTACCCGACAATCCCGACCCTAAATAGGTAGGGATATGAAAGCGGATATATTCCCATACGCCTCCGGATTGGTCTCCAGTCCAGATGCTTGCATACCGTTGGGTGCCAGCCCAGCCGTCTAATGAGATAATAAATGGGCGGGCATTGTTGCCGTAGTATGTCATGATATGCGCTACGTCGGCGATGCCGTTAAGCCCGAAAGAATATCCTGCTCCAACCCAGGCTACGTCCGTTTTAAGGACACGCACGCCTGCATCCCGCACTTCCTTAACGATATCGCGTTGCAACAGTGCGCTCACTCCTTCTCTGGGGTGAAGGTTTGACTGCGTCCATAATCCTATCTCGACGCCTTTCGAGTGGGCATAGTCGGTTAGCGACTTCAGATTGCGGATATTGCCGTCTAAGGTCTCCGTCTGTCCGTATCCGGCGCCGTAGCCATCGTTAGGTAGTAGCCATCCGAAAGGCATATCGTGGCTATGATAGCGGTCGATGACAGCACGGGCCGAAAACTGATAGTTGTTCAATTCGCCGTTCAGCGATTCTTTGATACCGCCATTGTCGCGCTGGCTTTCCTTGTACCTTTTGCCGTCTTCAAAGAGGATGCCGGTAGTGTCTTCCAACCAGTAATCGCGGTTGTAGGCGTTTAGATGTCCCTGATAAAAAGCGAATTTAGGCAGTAAAATGGGATAACCTGTCAGTTGGTAGAAGTCGTTAAGCAGCGGTACAGCGCCGTCATTAACCATCAAAAACACGTCCAAATAATCGGTTTCGTGATAGAGCTTGACGACTCCTTTTTCTTCTGCGCCAAAATCGTACCGGCCTCTCTTGAACGTGTACCACATCATGCCGTAGCCCATAGTAGACCAATAGAATGGGTTGGGAGAGGCTACGCCGCCGTCGGTCCAACTGTTCTGATTTTCGATGGCTATTGCCTTGCCTTTGTGCGAGAACCGACCGTTCTGTACGCCGCCGCCATAAAAGTACTCTTCAGGGTTTTCTTTGAGTGTCAATATCACTTTGTTGCTTTCAAAGAGAGTTGGGGCTAATTCTTCCAAGACGATGGTGTTCGATTCCTTATCGATAACCTTCTTCAAAGCGTTAGTTTTATCTATCACGATTTCTATTCGATTAGTAGCAATGGTAATCGTTACGCCTTCGTCGTTTACAATTAATTCTGAAACAGGCTTTCGTGGGTTATCAACTAAGATTTGCGCCGGCGGACGCGCTTCGGGGTCGCGGATTATCCTGCCGGTGTTATCCTGAAACAGCCGCAAGATATTGTCGCCGTAAAAATCAAAAGTCATCCGGTTGCTGTCTGAAAGTAATACCTCTACCGTTGTTGGGTTGATTTTGTTTACGCCGGTTATCTTTTTCTGGGCTAAGATAAAAAAGGGCATCATTAGTAAGAGGATAGCAAAAAGGAAAAGGGAAAACTTCCCCCTAAAAGGGGGCAGGGGGATGTAGGGGATTACTATTCTTTTCATAATATATTAATTAATAAGTATATAAATAATTATTTTCTTCAAATGTTGCAAGTTTTTTTTGCCTGCATATTATTATCAATTTGTTTTGAGGCGGATAACTGTGAAAGAGTAGGGGGGCATTTCGTAAACGAAGTCATTGGATGCCTTTATTTCAAACGTTTTAGGGCGGGCGTTTTTATCATCTAAGTTAGACCCTGTGAGAACAGTAACTAATGCAACGGCAGGGATGCCGTTGTTACTTTGGGTGGTGTGGCAAAGGATGGGGACGGGTAATAAGTTGGATAGTTTGATGATGATGTCGCCACTTGTGGCATTGCGGACGACGGAAGCGGCTACTCGCTTGACGATGGCTTCATCTGTATTGGAAAGGGAGAGCTTGTTAGGGAGGTACAGGGTGCCGCTGTTCTGGCCGTAAAGCTGTTGAACGTAGTATCCGGGCGTTGGTTTCACTTCCTTGTTATTGAAGTAGATAAGGTCGGGGTTCCAGTTTGTGCGTTTCTCCTTTGCTAATAAAGGCGCGTAGGATGTCATCGCAACGAGGTCGCCGTTGCGTTCGATAGAGGAAAGGAAAAGCGCTTCTACTAATGCCGATTCCAAGTTATTAGGACGGCCGGGCAAGTGTACGGCATATTCGCCGAGGTAGACCTTAGCCGACCTCGCACGGTTGTACCTGTCGTAGAAATACTGGTTGTTCAGAAACCAGCCCGGCGATTGGTAGTAGTGTTCGTCAATCAGGGAGAGGTTGAGCTTGTCGGAAATCTTCCACCCCTCCTCGTAGTCGGTTCCTTCCCAGAAAGGGCCGGCAGTCCCGATGATGGTTATCTCCGGATGTTTCTCTTTCATGGCCAGATAGATGAGCGTAAAACGCTCTTCAAAAGCGTCCGAGATCAAGTCTTCGTTGCCTATACCGATATATTTCAGGTTGAACGGTTCGGGATGGCCTGCTTCGGCGCGAATCTTTCCATATAGAGTGTTGGTATCGCCGTTGGCATATTCCACAAGGTCGAGTACTTCCTGTATATAGTCGTCCATGTCGCATAAGGGGATGCTCTCTTGTCCGTCGTGGCGTCCGTTCTGACAGCAAACGGCAGCGGGCACGATAGGGACAGGCTCGGCGCCGATGTCTTCGCAAAACTGAAAATACTCAAAGTAGCCCAGACCCATGCTTTGATGATAGCGCCAGATATTAGGCTGGGGTTTGCGTGTTTCTACTGGGCCTATTGTATGCTTCCACCGGTACATGTTATCCAATCCGTCGCCATGTGCTACACATCCGCCCGGGAAGCGAACAAAACGGGGGTGTATGTCAGCAATAGCTTGCGCAAGGTCAGCCCGCAACCCATTCGGACGGTTCTTGAAGGTCTTTTGCGGGAAAAGAGAAATCATATCCAAAGCCAGGCAACCCGGTTGAAGCGGAGCGAGTTCCAAGCGAGCGCTGTCGGTCGATTGTGATACTTTGAGTGTGGTGAGGTATTTTTTCCAATTGTTGTCGGTAAGCGAAATCGTTTGAGAGGCTAAAATTTTATTGTTATCACCGACAAGCCGGATGGCTATTCTACCCTTTTTGCCGTCGGTTGGTTTTGCGAACATAGAAAAAATATACGATTCGCCACCTTTTAAGGTGATGCCGTCGTATCCTTCGTTAGACAGGCATCCGTCCTTATCGGATGCTGGTTTGGTAAGGATGATATAATGCGGATTATTCGGATGAACTGGATTGACGGTATCTATTCGATAGGAAAGGTTGCCGGTGATGCTCCATGCTTTGAAGCTATTCCACGAGGTATCGCGTCCGAGTACATCTTCGGGCAAGTATTCAAATCCTCTGTTCTGCACAAGTTCGGCATACAACCCACCGTCGGCTGCATGGCTTATATCTTCAAAAAAGATACCGATAAGTTTGTCGCTGACAGGTTTTCCGATTGCGCCGTTTATAGTTAGCGTTGCTTTCACAGGTTCTTGAGAAGGTATGTCGATGGCCACTCTTTCGTTAAACAACTTTTGCCGTTCCATTTTTGCGTTTGCCTCCCAGATAAGTGTTTCGACTGTAGCGCGTGTTGTTTTGACGACAGCGCCGTGGCTGGCTGCGGTCACCATAGATAGCTTGTCCGAAACATCTTCATAAGTAAGAAAATCGGAAGTACGAAGCGCTTCATACCTTCTGTCGCGGTAGGCATCCATGTAAACGATAAAACTGCTGTCAGGAAGCTGTGCAATAGAAGGCCCTTCGACCCAGCTCTTGGTAAAAGGTTTGCCACTGACAGGTTTATAAGGCCCTTCAGCGTTTGTACTTGTAGCCGTTAAGAGTGTTTTTTGGGGGGTAGGGAGTTCCCGCTCATCCTTATAAATCATATACCAGGTATCGCCCACCTTTCGGATGGTAGCGTCAATCACATTATGACCCGGGTCAAAAAACAGTTTTGCAGGCGCAAAGGATTTGAAGTCTTTTGTTGTGGTATAGTACATCCGGTGGTCGTATTGTTTGCCTTCCTCTACAACCCATTGGCCGTTGACCTTTATAGTGCTTGCCCAAAAAATGACAAACTGCTGTTTCGTGTCGTCGTAGATCATCTCCGGCGCCCAGCAGTTACGCACTTCGGTTAACTCCGCCATCACAGGGATATACGATTGGCGCCCCCAATGTATCAGGTCTTTAGAGGCGGCATATCCTATCTTGTCGGATTCCCAGTTGAGCGTCCAGATGCAATGCCAGGTACCGTCGGGGCCCTGCATGATAAAAGGGTCGCGCATTTTCTTTTCCGTCCCCCAATTCCCGTAGTCGCATCTCAGAAAACTATGTTCGTTGCCGATAGCCGTCCATTGATAGCCGTCCTCACTATACGCAAAATGGAGGCCGTTGCGGTTACTGTTTTTGTTCGTAAAATACGCCATAAGATACACTTCATCAGCTAATAATGAAAGAGAGACAAAGAATGCACAGATCGATAGAATACTTTTTTTAACCATGAGAGAAAAATTATTATTTATTAGTAATGCGAATATGAATTCTTCTAAATCAGACATAGATGAAACTTATTTTTTCTCATGGCAACTGGTACAGGATATCCGGTGGATGTCATTCGGGCTGTTTTTAGTTAAGTAGGTGGTGTTCATTTGGCGGACGTCCATCTTGCAGTTGGGCGAGACCTCCGAATGACAATGTGTGCACGATTCTCGCGTATCGTTAGTGTGTACTTTGTGGCAGGCCGTACAACTGATGCCTTCGTGAACGCCTATCGGTGTCCGGTCGTCCTGGCTGCCAGCCTGATGCACATAATTAGGTGCATGGCATTGCTGGCAGAGGCGTGTGTTGGGATCAATAGCGCGGTTGACCGTCCGATCGTTGTCTTTCATCACTACCGGTGTTAGTTTGTCGCTACGCAGGTGCATCTTATCGGATCTGACATACAGGGCGGTACGCGGGTTCCGGAAGGCTTTTTCAGCGGTATCCTGTGTTGATACATACCGTGACAAAACCGGATTTTCTGTATGCATCTGATGACAAGCTAAGCAGGGAATAGTCGGGCGTTGTTCCTGTTTACTGTTTTTGACAGTATAGGTAGAAGGGTCGCCTTCAAAGTTCATCAAATCGTTGATATTGCCGTCGTAGAACATACCATGGCATCGGAAGCAGTCCCAATAGGGTTTTTCCATCCTGTTGTGTTCGATGTTTAGAAATATCTCGCGATAGTTAGCTGCATGACCGCTTGCTAACCATCCTGCATGTTCTGCCTGGTGGCAGCGGATGCAGTTGTTGAAGACTAACATCACCTGTTCTTCTTTGAGCCGAATATCTTCGGCATTTTTTCCCTTGTTGTAATGTTTGGCTATCATCCGTGATTTCTCTTTGAGCGATGTGACGCCTTCCGATAGAGCCGTTCCGTGACACTCTGTACAGGAAATGCCTGCATGAGCCGAACTATGCCACGTAGCAAGTGAAGGCTTTATTTCATGACATTGGGCGCAAGTGTGAACAGGGTCGAGGCTGTTCCATGACATATAGGCGATGGTAATCAGCAGTATAATTACGAAGCCTATAAGAGAGAAAATAAATATTTTTTTCATAAATATTTTTTTAATTCTATTCTGATTATATTCATAACATCCCCCTGCTCCCTATTAGATCCCCCTGTTAAAGTTTTTCGTTATATACTCTCCGGTGCGGTATGCAACCGCCATGATGGTGAGCACGGGGTTAAAGCCGCCGTTTGTCACTAAAACGCTGGCGTCGGCGACAAACAGATTATCTATCTGATGCACCTGTCCGTAAGCATTGACGACCGATGTCTGCGGGTCGTTACCCATGCGGCATGTCCCAGCCTGATGTTGTCCGCCGCTCGGTCCGGATGGTCTTGTGGAAGGAATACCTTTGGGCCATACCCTGAAAGCGCCGGCTTCTTTCAGGACAGCTTCTGCTTTTCCGGAAACAAACAGGCAGTTCTCCCTGTCAAGCGGGTGCATACTTCCTGAAAGGGCGACCACCGGTATCCCCCAAAAATCTCTCACCTCGGTGTCGATGGTGACGCGCGATTCAAAAATCGGGATTTCCTGTACAGGCCCGTGCAGTCGGCCAATACGGTAATAATAGTTGCGCTGAAAATCCTTGTGTTCTTTACCCCACCGGACAGCCCCCGGCGGACGGTTACCCGAAAAAGCGTAAGGCAGTTGGAAAAACTCGGTACATAACATACCGCCGCCCACCAAACCGGGGTTATGATGGTTGAAATCACAAACCGCTAAGGTAGCGCCCGGCCCTGCAAGGTCTAACACATCGAAGTCAAACAGACCCATAGCGCCTGTATAGGCATGACCCTGCAGGTTGCGGCCTACCCAGTCGTTATTGTTACCGGCGCCGTTGGGATGTAGCTTCGACTTGGAGTTGAGCAATAACCGGGCAGTCTCGGTAGCTGAGCTGGATACAACCACTACATCGGCTGTTTGGATATGTCCCTTTTTGTTGTCATCGAAGTACTTCACCCCTTTGGCGCGTCCTTTCTCGTCGACGATTATTTCGGCTACCATACAGCGTGTTTTAACCTGACAGTTCCCTGTTTTCATCGCAATCGGAATAACTGTGTTATGGGTACCGTTTTTGGCATTGACGGGGCAGGCATACCCTACGCAAGTGCGGTTACGAATACAAGCCGGTCTGCCGTTATAGGGAACCGAATTGCGTAACATAGGTATCGGAAACGGGTGCATCCCCATTCGTTTGCAGACGTCGAACAAAAAGCGGCCTTCCTTATTAAATTCAAAGGGCGGCATCGGATAGGGTTTGCTTCTTTTCCCGCAAAATGGATAAGGCTCGCCCGATACGCCAATCTCCCATTCCGCTTTGGTATAGTACGGTTCAAGGTCGTTGTATGAGATAGGCCAATCGTCAAGCGTAGAGCCTTCTACGTGTCCATAAGTGGTTTTCAACCGAAAATCTTCCGGCATAAACCGCCAAGCCATGGCGCCGTAGCTTACCGTACCTGAGCCAACGCAAGCTGCGTTATGGTTGTACCTGCCATCGGCGGGTGTGATAGTGGTACGGCGTCCTTCGCGGTCTACAAATACGCGCGGATTCTTTTCCCAATCGGGGCCAAAGGCGCTCCCTAAGGTCTGACCGCGTTGCGAAATCAATTCGTCGTTGATATGTTTGTCGTAGTTCGGCCAGTCGCCGCGCT
>Ga0209628_10002114_pt1 | contig 13309 bp, 10 predicted proteins | sample TergutCu122P4_FD_187285 | JGI IMG/M metagenome (GOLD analysis project Ga0209628, IMG submission 187285) | Cubitermes ugandensis P4 segment gut microbial communities from Kakamega Forest, Kenya - Cu122 P4 (SPAdes) (version 2) | ecosystem: Host-associated > Arthropoda: Insects > Digestive system...
ACTAATTTTTTCATCTTTTTTTTAAGTTTAGGAGTGGCGAAGGTAGGAATTTTCATAGAAAAAACCAAATTTTTATAAAAAGATTTAAAAAATCATCCTAATCCAAAGAAAATGTTTAACTTTGCCCCCTGATTTTGATAAAAAAGGGAAGAAGTTTAACATAATTATAAAGAAAAAAATGAAGAAATTAAGTTTGATAGTCGTGTCGGCTATTGTGATGATGGGAGTAACTTTTACCTCCTGCAATTCGAAAAACGCTACCGGTTCAGTAAAGCTGAAGACCGATTTGGACAGCGTCAGTTATATGATGGGTAAGGTTCAAGGCAGCAACAGTAGAAAACAAATGGAAGAGCAAGTCGAAAAACAATGGCCTGCCAAGGGAAATTTTGATGCTTTTATTGCCGGTTTCATGAACGGCATCAACAATGCTGAGGATACCTTACTTTTAGGAAAATCATTTCAGGAAGCAGGTGAGTTTGTAAATGCAGTTTTTGCAAAGGCACAAGAGGAGCAGTTAGCAGCCAACAAGGCCGAAGCCGATAAGTTTTTGGCCGAGAACATGAAGAAAAGCGGCGTTTTTACTACCGAAAGCGGGTTACAGTATAAGGTCATAACAGAAGGAAAAGGCGCTAAACCGAAAGATGGAGATATAGTAAAATTTCATTATCATGGTACTTTTTTGGATGGAGGTGTCTTTGATAGCACGACACAAAGAGGCGAGCCGTTTCAATATGCACTGGATCAATTGCCTCTTGAAGGTTGGAAGGAAGGCATAAAGCTAATGCCTGTCGGTTCAAAATACATATTTTGGATACCGATTGAATTAGGTTTTTTTAATATTCCCAATAGTCCATTAAACAACAAGTTCCTTATATTTGAGTTAGAATTAGTAGAAATTGTAAAACAATAAATTAGTAGAAATGAAGAAAGTATTTTTTTTAGCCGTAATGGCATTTGTAATGATGGGAGTTGCGTTTTTGTCCTGCAATTCTCAAACCACTGTTCGTTTAAAATCGGACATTGATAGTGTATGTTACACTATTGGACAGCTTCAGGGAAGCAATTATAAAAAACAAACGGAACGAATGGTAGAGAATTGGCCTGTTAAAGGTAATGTTGAAGCAGTGGTAGCGGGATTTCTATATGGGATGAACCATGTAGATGATTCGTTATTTTTAGGCAGAGTGATGCAGGAAGCCACCGCTTATTTGGATGCCTATTTCAATAATATTCAGGAGAAAATGTCGGAAGTAACACGAGAGGAAGCCAATAAATTCTTAGCCGAAAACAAAGGAAAACCCGGCGTCATCACTACCGAAAGCGGTCTGCAATACAAAGTGATAACAGAAGGAAAAGGCCGGAAAGTAACGATAGATGATGTAGTAAAGGTTCATTACCACGGCACACTTTTAAATGGCGAGGTTTTTGACAGTTCGGTACAGAACAATCAGCCGGCTGAATTTCCAGTTGGTGGCGTAATTGAAGGATTTAAAGAAGGTTTACAATTACTGTCGGTAGGTTCAAAAATTTTGCTTTGGATTCCTCCCAATTTAGGCTACAACATGGATCCAAATAATCCATATTTTGGAAAACTACTCACTTTTGAATTGGAACTCTTAGAAATAATGAAATAAAGTAACAACGGCATCCCTGCCGTTGCCCAGTTAAGTAACAAAGGCATCCCTGCTGTTGCCCTCCAAACAATAAAATGGTAGAAACAAAAGGCATCACCAAAAGTTTCGGTTCGTTACAAGTTCTTAAAGGCATCGACTTATTGATACGCAAGAAAGAAATTGTCGCAATTGTTGGGCCAAGCGGTGCAGGCAAAACAACCCTGCTGCAAATAATTGGTACGCTCGACAGCCCCCAGACCGGAACGGTTACTATCAACGGTGTAGACCCCTTTTTACTCAATGAAAGAGAGCGGGCATCCTTTCGCAACCGGCAGATAGGTTTTGTGTTTCAATTCCACCATTTATTGCCCGAGTTTACAGCCCTCGAAAATGTGATGATACCGCATTTGATAAGAAGCAGAAATAGCCGCGAGGCTGAAAGAAAAGGCAGGGAACTAATTGATTTCTTGGGACTAAACGAAAGAAAACATCACAAACCGTCAGAACTGTCGGGCGGCGAAAAGCAGCGGGTAGCAGTTGCCAGAGCCTTGATAAATAACCCGGCTGTTATATTAGCCGACGAGCCGTCCGGTAGTTTGGATACCAAAAACAAAGACGAGCTGCATGAGTTATTTTTCAAGCTACGAAACGAGATGGGACAGACCTTTGTTATCGTTACCCATGATACGAACCTTGCATCGCTGGCCGACCGGATCATACGTTTGAAGGATGGAGTTATAACTACTTAATATTATGTCAATAAACGAAACCGGCAGGGCTACTTTTGGAAGTCGTTTAGGCGTATTGTTAGTCACAGTAGGAAGCGCTGTCGGCTTAGGTAATGTGTGGCGTTTCCCGTATATGGTTGGCGCTAATGGGGGCGCGGCGTTTATCTTAGTTTATATCCTTTGCGTGCTTTTGTTAGGCTTGCCGGTCATGATTTCCGAGTTTTATATCGGTCGTCATGCCAAGAAAAATGCAGTAGGCGCTTTCAAAACGATAACTCCCGGTGCTAAGTGGACAACGATAGGATACTTAGGCGTCTTAGCGGCATTTTTAATCATGGGGTTTTACTTCGTTATCTCTGGATGGACATTAGAATATGTATACCAGTCGTTAACTACCTCTTTCAGCAATAAAAGCGTAGAGGCTTTCAGCGAGGAATTTTCTAACTTTTCGACCGGCATCTTCAGGCCGTTATTGTGGATAGTCATTTTTATCTTGATAAACCACTTTATTATTGCCATAGGCGTACAGAAAGGCATCGAGCGTTCATGCAAGTTATTGATGCCTGCGCTATTTTTCATGCTCATTTTATTATGTATACGCTCCCTGACGCTACCGGGCGCTAAAGCCGGACTCGATTTTTTGTTTCGACCCGATTTCGGTAAAATTACCTCGTCGGTCTTACTAAGCGGTATGGGACAAGCCTTTTTCTCGCTCAGCGTCGGCATGGGAATTATGATTACATATTCGTCCTATTTCAATAATCAAGTAAACCTTCAACGAACGACGGTAGAGGTAACGGTGATAGATACGGCTGTTTCGATACTTGCTGGCATCATGATTTTTCCGGCGGTATTTAATTTCGGAATTGAGCCGACCGCCGGCGTTGAACTCGTGTTTATTACATTACCCAATGTTTTTGGGAAGCTGCCGCTAAGTAACCTGTGGTGTGGTCTGTTTTTCGTCTTGTTAGCCGTTGCTGCGCTTACTTCGACTATCTCGCTGCATGAAGTAGTTACCGCTTATCTTCACGAAGAGTTTAAGATGAAACGAAAAAAGGCCGCTTGGGTCGTGACTATAGGTGTCTGTATACTTGCCATTTGCAGCTCGCTGTCGTTTGGAATATTGAAAAACATGACTCTCTTCGGTTTGACGTTTTTTGATTTATTAGATTATGTGACAGCCAAGCTGATGTTGCCGTTTGGGGGGATGCTGTTAAGTATTTTCATTGGATGGCGGATAGATAAGAAAATCCTGAAAGCGGAGCTGACAAACCAAGGAACGGTCACCTTTTACTTTTTTAAAACGTATTGTTTCTTAATCAGGTATGTTGTTCCGGTGGCTATTGCATTGGTTTTTCTGAACGAAATTGGGGTTTTAAGGTTTTAAACTACGAACCAGATGTTTTCTAAATTCCCTCTTTGATCTTTCCTCTGAAAATCAATCATTCTGTCTCTTTGTTTCACTTCGTAAAACGACACAGATTTTTTTTTCATAAAGGAAAGTTCAGAAGGGAAGAAAATGGGGGTAGGGGGATGATTTCTTAGGACATAGTTGTCACGACATCAGGATTTGGTTTTTCTCTTAATTCTTAATTATTAATTCTTAATTGATTTGGTTTTTCTCTTAATTCTTAATTTTTAATTCTTAATTGATTTGGTTTTTCTCTTAATTCTTAATTTTTAATTCTTAATTGATTATGTTGTGGCGTGATTATTTATATTTTTCAAGGGGCGAAAGGAGCGGGCTTATCCTTTTGCTTGCTATCATTGTCATTTCCGGAACCCTTTTATTCCTGAACAAACAGTCAAAACCGGTTGTCCCAAATGAAGAGGTAGCGCCAATCAAGGAAGTTATTAACAACCTGAATGAAATAGATAACAAGACGCAAAAAGCCGATTCCGTGCGAACTGTATCAAGCCCGACGTCAAATAACTCTGTCACCCGTGCATCTGCCGTTACATCAAGAAATGCGCGGGAGACGGTTTCAGAGCGTGTTAACAGACTGACCGCGCGACCGCAACCAACTTATACAAGGGTAGAGAAGTTTGAGGAAGGGACTATCGTTGAACTGAACACGGCAGATACCACGACGCTGAAAAAAGTACCAGGAATAGGAAGCGCTTTTGCAAACAGGATAGTCAATTACAGGAAAATTTTAGGCGGCTATCACTCGGTATCGCAACTAAGCGAAGTTTACGGAATAGATGAAGAGCGTTATATAACGTTGCAACCCTGGTTTTCGGCGGATGCGTCGCAGATAGTAAGAATTGAAATCAATAAAATAGCCCAAGATTCATTGCAACGTCATCCCTATATCAATTATAGCCAGGCGCGGATCATCATCCAATTGAGGCGTCAAAAAGGCAAACTGACTGGTTGGGAAAACCTTCAGTTGTTAAAGGAATTCACAGAGGAGGATATATCAAAATTAAAACCCTATATATCTTTTGATTAAGAAAAATTCCCTCTTTTAAGGGGGATAGCGGGGATGTTACAATGCAATATTTTTTAAAATAAATAATTTAGAAATGGTAACAATAATTACGATAACAGGCGACTTAGGAAGCGGTAAATCAACAGTCTCAAAGCTATTGCAGGAACGGTTGAAGTATGATTATATTTATACCGGAAAGATTCAACGGGAGATAGCCAACCGGTATAACATGACGACGCTAGCATTAAATAAATATGCCGAGACACACCCCGAAATAGATGAGGAGATAGATACAGCCATCCGTTCTTTAAACCATTCGAGCAACCTGATAGTCGATTCAAGGTTAGCATGGTTTTTTATTCCCCAATCGTTCAAAGTTTTCTTACAAACCGACTTGATAGTCTCTATCCGCCGTATAACAGCCGATAATCAACGAATAAACGAAAGTTATGCCTCCTTAGAAGAAGCGGCCAACCATATTGTTGCCCGCAAGGAAAGTGAAAATAAAAGATACAGAGAGCTTTATAATGCCGATTGTTCCGACCTTTCCAACTTTGACCTTATCATTGACACCTCTTTGTTAACATCCGAGTTAGTTGCCGAGAAGATTATCTCCGAATATAACGCATGGTTATTTCCTGGACCAGTAGAAGGAAATACCTAATCCGGAGATGATATGCCAAATGCCCCACCAAGCGGTCACAAAGAACATGCCCCCGATAGCTAATTCGGGCGGGAATATTTTGGGGTTAAAAAGCAAAACAAGCCCTAATCCGGAGTTTTGAATGCCGGTCTCAATGGTAATAGTGCGCCGGTTGATGTCAGGTTGTTTGAAAAAATAGGATATACTGTAACCAGATAAAAAAGCTAATCCATTGTGAATGAGTACAATGAAAAATATATACTTGATATGCTTGACAAACAGATCCCAATTGCTTGAAAACATGATAATAACTAAAGTAATAAAAAACAGGATGGAAATGTGTTGGAGGATTTTTTTGATTTTCAGCGCCAGTTTAGGATAATAGATAGCGAAGAACAATCCTGCTGCCATAGGTATACCCACGATGATTACGACGGTATGGAACATTTGCGAATACTCAATCTCTAACGGTTGCAGCATACTGCCCGCCTTGTGATTGATAAAGTTGACATACAAGCTGCCCCAAATTTTGAAATTGAGAGGCGTCATTAGGATAGCCAGAATGGTAGAAATGGCTGTTAGCGTGACGGATAACTCAATATTACCCTTAGAAAGAGATGTCATGAAATTGGATATGTTACCACCGGGGCAGGCAGCAACTAAAATCATTCCCATAGCTACGGTCGGTGTGATAAAACGATTCAGGATAATAACAAGGATGAAAGTAATAAAAGGTAAAGCGAAGAATTGGCAAAATTGCCCTATGCCAATCGGCTTAGGAAACCGTAACAGCGTTTTGAAATGTTCTATCCGCATGCCTAACGCTACGCCAAACATGATGAACGCCAAAACAAGGTTCAACAGGACATTGCCGGAACCTGAAAAATTGATTCGTATGGGGTCTAATTCTAATAATGATTGATACATAAATATAACGAAGTTAGAATAATTGCAACGGCAGGATGCCGTTGTTACTTGGTTATCTGCCGTACAGGTACTTGGCTGAGGGGAGGAAGATGACGTTCAGTTCGGGGTCGGGCATATCGGGGTCAAGCGGGAAGATAGGACGGATGACGCGCTTATAGGGAAGCCCTGTCAGGTCTTGGTCGACGCCGCCGCGCGTATGCGCCATCACCCAGCCGGCTTGCATATTATACCAATCCGGCACTAAGTAACCCTGTTTAACCATTACGATATCGGCTTCGCGGGGTTTCAATCCGATGGAAAGCATAGCTTGTTCCTGCTGAAAAGAGCGGGGGCCTTGCGTCACGATGACATGCACGCTACCCGACTTGATAACAGCCTCGCGGTCATTCGTGAACATCACCGTCCCCGATAGCTTGACAGGCCCTTCGTGGCGGTTATCGACCATGGCGCCGACCATGGCCTCTACCTTACCGCCTACTCCTGCATTCTTGGCCGCTACGAGCATCTCCGGTCCCGGGATGGAAGCATAAATCAAGGTCTTGCCGTTAGGGGATTGAAATTCAGGTCGTTTGAGCACACGGGCTAACGTCCAGGTGACATCGCCGGCGCCCCCTCCGGACGGGTTGTCGCCCATATCACTGATAAAAAATGGTTTTTTACTACTGGCGATAGCAATGTCGAGACATTCGTCGAGCGAGTAGGTAGGCGCTTCAAAGTCAAACTCATGGCGTACCGACCAGAATTTTTCGGCTAATTTCTTAGCCGAGCTACCCACCTGCTCTTTGTCATCGCCCACAACCAAGACGACGCCCTGGTTACGTCGCTCATCGGCCCAGGCATAGCCAATCCAGATACCTGCATCGATAACGCCGGGTAGCCCTTCAATTTCGGGGAGCATGGCATAGAGCGATTTAGCCGGTTCGACGCGCGTACTTGTCCTTTCGCCGGGTAGCAGGATAGGAACAGCCACCCAAGCCTTACAGGCAGGCCGTCCCTTACCGGAGGTAAGGCGCTCGAACAGGTTCACCACGCCCCGACGGTGCGACTGCTGGGCGTCATCGTGCGGGGCAGTGCGATACGTAGTGATAAGGTCGGAATAAATAGCCAAACGCGGAGATACATTGCCGTGCAGGTCCATCGTGGTAGAAACGAGGGCATCATGTCCGATAACGCCGCGTATCCTTTCCAAAAACTCACCCTCCGGGTCATCGAGGCCATCCACGCTACAGGCGCCATGAATATAAAACCAGAAGCCATCGTAAGGCATGTTAGCCTTTATAAGCTCGATAGCACGGTTGACAGCCGTCTCGAAGGCTTCGCGTGTAACGAGGCCGGAGCCACCCGAAGCCCTTAGCGCCGGAAGCCAAACAGCGCCCTTACCCATCACCGAATCGGGATGCAGGTAGCGAAGTCCATTTAGTATCGATTGCCCTTCCGACGTGCGCAGAACGGGCGTGACAAGCGGATGAAAAGTACTGTTCTCAATCGCAATCCCCGCAATGCCAATACGCGGCAGCGCTTTTGGCTGAGCGGCCATCTTTGGACTTAGTAGAACTACCAGCAAACAGCCCATCGCTAATGAAAAATATCGTTTCATAAAAAGTTATAAAGTAGATTAATAAACTAAGTATTACAGGATATTATATACAAGATATTTTTGTTGCTCTTCAATTGACATAACTGTATCGTTTTAAAAAATGCGCTGCAAAGGTACGATTTTTTTTCAATTAGCATTCAATTAATTCTATTTCGTCCGGCGTCAGTCTGTACAATTGTTAAACCTCCCTGTTCGGAGGCTGTCTCAGAAAAGCAAGGTCTAAAGCCTGTCTTGGCGTTTTGATAGTTGAGGTCACTTTTTCTTTTGATTGGTGGTTTTACTTTCTTTTTCTTTGGCTCTTTGGGCGGCTTTGCTCTCTTTGGCTTTGGCTTTTTGGAGCGCAAGGCGTTCTTTGTTTTTTTGTTTGCGTTCTTTTTCCTGTTGTCTCAGGCGCTCTTTGGTTGCTTTCTCTTTTTCTTTTTGCAGTTGCTGGCGCTCTTTGGCCTGTTGTTGCTTCTGTGCGTCGGCTATTTTCTTGGCTTCTTCTTTGGAGAGCGCTATTTCGGCGTCTTGTTTGGCTTTTTCTTCGGCTTCGCGCTGGCGTATTTCCTGTATTTGTGCAAAGGTCAGTTCGCCGTCTACTCTAACTAAGGGTTTAGCGGTTACAACCGTGTCTTGCGGGAGCTCCTCTTCGGCGGCTAATTCTTTGATAGTTTGGAGGCTTTCTTCAATTTTTTTGAAGCGGTCGGTCTCTTTTACGCGTTTAAAAAGCCTTTGAAAGAGGTTAGGTCTCTTTGCGGCAGGGCGCTCGTCTCCTATTTCGTCTGGCTTGTCGGCAACTGTCTCTTTTTCAGGAATGGAGATAGCTATCTCTTTTTCGACTGCTATCTTATCGGTTGCTGCCTCCGCTTTTTCTATTACTATATCGGTTTTTTCAGTGATGCCTTGCTTTACAACCTCCGTCTTCACCGTTTTCGGCACTTCTTTTATTTTCTCGGCTTCCTTTTCTTCTAACTCTTTTCTATCAGCCTCTACGCGCAAACGCCAGCGGTTCACTAAGTCGGGCGCTTTTTCGCCAAAGTTAGCAATAAAGAAACGCATGTATTCTTCCAAGGTTTTACCGCGCATCAGGATGTCAAAATTGGCGTCCGAAAAGGGGAAGAAGGTGACTACACCGTCGAAGGCTGGGGCATATCCGTTTCCACCGTAAATGAGGCGGTAGTAATCGAGAATCTCAAACAGGTTATTGAAGCCTTTGATGGTAAGAAGGGTTAGTGCGCCGACCTCTTCGAGGCTATGGTCAAAACTTTTGACGCGGAAATTAGCATAGTTATAGGCAGCCACAGCAAAAAGTAACTGGTTACGGTCGACGCTTCCGGTGGTGAAGATAAGTACCATGCGGTGTGGCGCTTCTATCCCGATAGTGAAGGCTACCGTTGAATCGCCCGACACTACTCCGCCGGGGCCTGCGCCAAAGCGATAATCCCATGTCATGGTAGAGAAGTTGCTTTGCATCAGTTGGCGTCCGCGCAGCAGGCCTTTCAGCATTTCAACGGCCAGTTCGGTCACATCCGCTTCGGGGTATTTCTCTGTCAGGACAGTTAAGGCTTCTTTGAAACCTTCGGGATCGCCGGTCTGCACATACGTTAGTGCGTTGATGAACATAAATTTAGGCATGAGCTTAGCTAATGGATACTTGGCGCTAAACTCTATACAGGCTTGACGGACGGCATACGTATCTTCTGCTAAATAGCTTTTATAGGTCATTTCGTAGATAGAATCCTGCACGCTATCCATCATTCGCATATTGTATTCATAATCGGGGTCGGAAATGGCTATTGTATAGTCGTCGGACGGAAACTCCTCCTTTAGAAGCGCTTTATATTTCTCGGCCAAAGCCGTATCTTTGAAACGCAACGCCATTAGGTAGGTGTGGTAGTAATATTCGAGCCGGAGGACGTTGCCAGGAAAGCGGCGGTTGAGTTCTTCAAAGGTTTCAGCCGTGAGTGTTATGTCTTCCAACTTGTCTTTGTATATCATTCCCATGTTAAACAATCCGTTGAGGATGATATAGTCGGAGGCTTCCAGTTCGTCGGGGGTGAAGGGTATCTGTTGCAGGTAATATTCGCGTGTTTTCATATCTTGCGCTGTTTCGTCGGCCGGTGTTTGTTCGGTGTCGGTTAAAGCCTGATTATTGTCGGCCAAGCCACCGGGTGCAGCGGTTACGTTATCGTCTTCTGTGGGTAACAGGGATATTTTTTTGTCTCTTCGTCGCCAGTTGTCTTCGAGCGGTCGCTTGCCCCATTTATTTTCAAAAGCCGTTTTGCCTTGTGCGACCGTTTGGGGGTTATAAAAATAGAACAAGTTAGCGCCGCCTGCTGACGGCATCGTGGGCAGTTGTATGGTGTTGCGCTGATTGAAGCCCGGCGTCTGGGCTGCTTGTTGGGCTAAATAGGCCTCTTTTTTAGCTGCTTCCTCTGCACGTTTTTCTTCTTCTATCAAGTTAGCAATAATCTTGTCAATAACCGCTAAACGTTCCGCTTCGGTCATGCGCGATAAGGTCTGGAGGCTGTCTTGCAGGTGAACCGCTTCGTAGTGAACGACGAGTTCGTCTAAGGTCTCCGACAGGCGTGAAACACGGTCAAAGTCTTTATATTCTTTGCGGATGCCTGCCATAGCGCCGCTAAAACAGGGTTGCGCTTTGAGGTAATCTTTTTGTGCAAAGTAGATGTCGCCCAGACGTATTTGGCAGATAGCCTTGTCCATACCGTTTTGTGTACTCTTTTCGATGCCCAGCGCATAGCTTTCGATGGCTTTTGCGGTATCCTGTTGTGTCAAATACACGTTGCCCATCGCGTAATAGACCTGGTCTAAGAAGTCGCTGTTTTTCTCACTTTTGGACATACGGCGCAGCATCTTCAGCACTTTTTCATAATTTCCGCCGGGGAAAACTTCCGTCTGCCGGATACGGGAGGCGAATTCTATTTCGTAGGGCGGACTTGAGGCAGCTATTTTGCCAAATGTCTGATAGGCCAGCTCATTTTGTCCGGTACCGGCGTACAGTTGGCCGAGCAGGTAACGCATACGGGAACGCTGTCGTTTGTTCTTTTCCGCCCGGATAGCATTTTGAAGGTAGGGGATAGCATTTTCCACCTGGTCGCTTTTTATCAGGTATTCGGCTAACATGCGGTCATAGTTTGTTTGCTGGCTTGGCGGAATACCTGCTTCGTTCAGTTTCTTAATCAAATTATTCGCCTCATAGAACCAGTCCATTTGGGTATAGCAACGCGCCTGTCGGATACGTGCTTCGGCTACTAACGCTGGGTCGGTAGCAAAATGGCGGGCTATATAGGAGTAGGTGACAGCCGCTGTCAGGAAGTCGCCGTTATAAAAATGACTTTCGGCTATCAACAGCCAGCAATGTTTCATAAAGGGATTAAACTCTTCCTTCGTTTGCAATTTAACTTGTTTCGGGTCGTTCTGCCAGCCGGCTTTACGTGGTGGTTTTTCTTTTATCGAATGCAGGCGGATTGCTTTATTACCCTTATCGATAGCTATGTTGAAAGGCCCGCCGGTTGTACTTTTCTCTTCTTTATACATCCCGTTGATAGGGTACATGTATATTTGCTCGGTGTAGCTTTCTTTGTAGCCCTCGTTAAGCGAGCGGAGGGCGTCATCAAAGGCTGTTTTCCCGTTGAAATAGATGTTATATCGTGAGTTAAGCGCATGGTAAAAGCGACTTGGCGCCGTGTTTTTGCGTGCAGCGCACGAGCCAAGCACAGCGATAAGCATGAGCATTATCCCTCCGGAATGAACCGTTCTTTTTATTCCTGCGTACATATATTAACCCCCTTTAAAGGGGGATTTTATCTATATAATAACAGAAAAAACAACAAATTATTGTGTCTTAGCTATGATTTTGGCTATCAAAAATAATACGGTCAGTATGAGGATGATAAAAGCGCCGGAGGGTATATTGATAAAATAGGACAGGAAAAGGCCGGAAATACATCCGAAAAGTGCGACAGCACAGCTTAATACGGTTATCTTATGATAGTTTGAAGTAAAAAGGTTGACAGTCATTTGCGGAATTGTCAGGATACTCATCAGCAGCATGATGCCGACTAAGCGGATAGACAGCACAATAGTAGCGGCAATAAAGAGTATCATCATATACTCAATCAGCCGGACGGGCAGTTGTTGTGTGCGTGCAAAGTCGCGGTCGAAAGCCGTATAAATGATTGACTTTTTAAACAGGAGATAGACTGCAATCAGAGCAACCGAGAGGATAGCCATCCACAGCAGGTCGTAGCTTGAAACGGTGAGGATATTGCCAAAGAGAAAGGCGGAAAGATTAGGGGCATAGCCGGGGGTAAGGAAAATAAAAATGACGCCGATAGCCATGCCGAGCGACCAGACAACAGCGATAGCTGAATCTTCCCGTATGCGCTGCCGGCTGTCGGAACGGCTCCAATATTCTACACCAAATGCGGCAAAAACCGCAAAAACGAGCGCCGATAACAAGGGGTTAAAGTGATAATAGAACCCCATCCCTAAGCCGCCGAATGTGGCATGGGTGATGCCGCCACTGATGAAGACGATCCTGCGGGCGACGATATAGGTACCGACGATACCGCAGGCAACAGATATCAACAGGCTTGCCCAGAGTGCGTTTTGAAAAAAAGTATATTTTATTATATCCATATAGTAATCAGTAGCTAAAGCCCGTTGTGTATCAACGGCATCGTATTTATCCGCCGCAAAAATACGAAAAAAAATCAGCTTTTTTCAAATCGTCCCAAAATGTGGGGTAGCTTTTCGTTACCACTTCCGGGTTAGCTATTTGGATACCTTTATCGAAACAGAGCGAAAGGGGCGCGAAAGCCATCGCCATCCGGTGGTCATCGTATGTGGCTATGACGGGCGACGATTCGGCTTCGCACCTGTCGCCGTTCCAAAAAAGTGTATTATCGTTTTCTATTTCAAGCAGATAGCCCAATTTGCGAAGTTCGGTTTGTAGTGCTGTCAGACGGTCGGTCTCTTTAATTTTCAGGCTATGCAAGCCTTGAAAACGAAAGGGAATTTGCAGCGCTGCACAGGTAACGGCAAACGTTTGTGCCATATCGGGCATGGAGGAAAAATCGAACTGAAAAAGTCCTTCCTGCGCTAAAGGCTTTTTAGTAAGCGCTATCCCTGTTTTGGTATAAAGAGTTTGAACGCCTAACAGGTCGAAAAGATAAACGATAGACGCATCCCCCTGAAGACTGTCGGGATATAACCCTGTCAAAGAAACGGAGGCCTCCCTGTCGTTGGATAAGGCGACAATTTCGTACCAATAGGAAGCCGCGCTCCAGTCGGCTTCGACCGTAAAATTGTTGATAGCGGTATAGGGTAGGGGAGGTACGATGAAAGTCTGTCCCTTCTCA
>Ga0209628_10002115_pt1 | contig 13308 bp, 7 predicted proteins | sample TergutCu122P4_FD_187285 | JGI IMG/M metagenome (GOLD analysis project Ga0209628, IMG submission 187285) | Cubitermes ugandensis P4 segment gut microbial communities from Kakamega Forest, Kenya - Cu122 P4 (SPAdes) (version 2) | ecosystem: Host-associated > Arthropoda: Insects > Digestive system >...
GGATTGCGGCAAATCCTGATGTAAACAGGTTCCTGCAAGGTAATAATGCGACGCATGGCTTGCTTTAATTCGATGGCATCGGCCGGAACAACAACATTTAAGCGGGGTATTGCCCTCATGATTGCAATGTCTTCAACCGATTGATGACTTGCACCGTCGAAAGAATCGGAAAGTCCTGCGTAACTTCCGGCTAAGATTACAGGTAATTTGTTGTAACAAATCACATTACGTATTTGTTCCAAAGTTTTTAAAGTTAAAAAAACGGTAAAAGAATTTACAACAGGTATCATTCCGCAAAGAGACATACCAGCTGCAATATCAACCATATTTGCTTCAGCAACTCCAACATTGAAGAAACGTTCAGGATATTTTTCCTTAAAGAGCACCGACCGGGTACTGGACGATACATCGGCATCCAAAACAACTAAATTTGGGTATTCGCTTCCTAAACGGGCTAATTCTTCTCCGAATGTTTCCCTCATGGATATTTCTTCAAACAGTTTCATACGTATAGTTTTAAATTCATTTCCAATTCTTTCCCGCCTCTGAGAAAAGCGTCTTCGTCAATAGGACATCCGTGCCATTGATGCTTGTCTTCGGTGAAGGAAATCCCTTTCCCTTTGTGGGTTCTGTAAATGATCACACAAGGTTGTTCCTGGTTTTTCTGCGCCCATATCCACGATTCCATAATATCGGAAACATTGTGCCCGTCATAGATTTGCGGAGCTACATTGAGATTAAAAGCTCTGAATTTATCCGGAAGCGGATCAAGAGGCATAATTTCATCGCTTGCTCCGTCTAATTGCACTTTATTATAATCGACCATGATCACTAATCTTGAAGGTTTAAATTTTGCAGCAGCCATGATGGCTTCCCAGCTTTGTCCTTCATTCAGGCAGCCTTCGCCGACAAGTACAAAAGTATGATAGTCTTTTCCATTGATTTGCGCTGCCAGGGCCATACCGACCGCAACCGAAATCCCGTGACCCAAAGGTCCTGTCGAAAGATCGACACCCGGAGTTTTTAACATGCAGGGATGACCTTGTAACCTGCTGTTCAGCGATCTGAAACCGGCAAGCTCTTCGGATGGAAAAAATCCTTTGTGCGCAAGAATATTATAAAGCATGGGCGCAGCATGTCCCTTGCTCAGGATAAGCCGGTCCCTGTTATCCCATTGAGGATTAACAGGATCGACTTTCATGATATGATAATACAGGGTAGAAAGGATTTCTGCGCAGGAAGCCGAACCTCCCCAATGACCGTTTCCTCTTTGATGAATCATCCCAAAGACTTCCAAACGGCTCTTTTGGGCTGCATATTGAATCATTGCGGATTTTTTTTGAAAATCAGATTCCTGTTCCATGCCGGTTGTAGAAAACCCTGATATGGATGAGTCGTAATTTTGTAAAAACATAATATGTGCGGGTTTAAAAACTTCAAAGATATAAAAAAAAACCATTGCTTTTTATAAAAATATTACCCATTTTTTTAAATATGATATTCCATTGACTAAATACAAGAATATATTTTTTAATTTTGTATTAAATTATAAAAAAAACGGCATGCAAATTCATTTTACTTATGGAAAAGAAGGCATCGGCCTGACACTGCCTGATGACTGCATGGTGTATACTTCAGTTTACGATTCTCCGGATACAAATGTCGGAAAAATGATGCTGCATTCGATTTCAAACCCGGTAGGGTCGCAAGCTTTGAACCGCTTATTACAAAAAAGAAAAAAAGGGAAAGTAGTTATTGTCGTTTCGGACATTACCAGGCCAATACCTTACCGTTCTTTTTTGCCCGGTTTGCTTGATTATATCCTTGATCAGGGAATTGGAAAAGACGAAATTGTCCTGCTTGTTGCCACCGGCATGCACCGTCCATCCACCCTGCAGGAGAAAATTCAAATGTTTGGACAACAGGTTGTGGATAATTATCCGGTCGTTGATCACAATGCCGAAAATACAGAAGATTTAATCGCTTTATCCGGAAAAAGTTGGTCGGGTAATGAAATCAAGCTGAACAGGCATTATGTCGATGCAGGTTTCAGAATAATCACAGGGTTGGTAGAAACCCATTTCATGGCAGGATTTTCCGGCGGAAGAAAAGCGATTTGCCCGGGCCTGGCTTCATTGGATACGATTCAATTGTTTCACGGCTACGATTTCCTGAACAATCCGAATGCTTCCAATGCTATATTGGAAAAAAATCCTTGTCATCTTGAAAATACTTCGGTAGCGCGGGCATGTCCCGCCGATTTTTCAATCCACGTTATCCTTGATCAAAATAAAAAAATCAACCGTTTTTTTTCAGGCGGGCAGTTTGAATCGCATGAGATGGCGATGAACTACGTCAGGGAAAAAAGCTGCCGGCCGGTTCCGGGATTAGCCGATGCAGTTATTACATCCTGTGGAGGATATCCCTTGGACGACACGTTTTATCAATGCGTCAAAGGTCTTGTCAATTGTTTGCCGGCCTTAAAAGACAAAGGGGAAATCATTGCATTCGGAGGCTGCGGTGAGGGCATCGGCAGCAGGGAATACGAAAGTTTAATGAAAAAATATTCATTTAGGACCGGTGATTTTTTGGATGACATTAAAAACAGCCGTTTTTTTATCAAGGATCAATGGCAGCTTCAGATGCAGACGCGGGTACTTGAAAAAACAGGGCAGGAAAATCTTCATTTTTATACTTCCGGTATTCCTCAGGACGAATTAAAAATGTTGTCGGTCAATGCTCATTCGGTTACAGAGCAATTGTTTGAACAAACCATTCAAAAGCATATTGATAATTTGGTTACTTCAGGGAAAAAAATTGCGGTTTTTCCCGAGGGGCCTTATTGTTCTCCTTTACTTTAATTCGCTTTTTTACAAGGAATTATATTTTTCTCTGTAGGCTTGAGGATTTGTATTTTTTATTTTTTTAAACTGGATATTAAAGTTTGTCAGGTTATTAAATCCCGATTGGTAACAGATTTCGGAAATGCTCATATTCTTGTTTTCAATTAAAAGTTTACAAGCATTTCCGATTCTTATTTCGTTCAGAAAAGTGATAAATGTTTTGTTTGTACGTTCCTTGAAATACCGGCAAAAAGCGGCGGAACTCATGTAGGCGACTTTACAGACGTCGTGCAGGGAGATATTTTTGTGAAAATTTTTCAACAGGTAATCAAAAACTTTATTTAACCTGGAAAGATCCTGTGAATTCAAGGAAGAGGAGAAACCCAGGCTGGATAATACTTCATACTCGCTGTTTGAAGCAATATAATGCAACAATGAAATAAAATTGATCAAACGTCCGGGCCCATTGTCTTTCGCAATTTTTTTCAATCGAAAAGCGATTTCTTTTTTTGATTTTCCTTTAAACACAAGTCCTCTTTTCGATTGATGGAGCATTTCTTTGACAGCCCCCATTTCACGTAATTCGAAAAGATCGCTGTTGAGAAAACCATTGCTAATATAAAGAACCGTGGCTTTGACCTTTTTCTTCGATGTAGTTTTAAAATATTCGGGATGATTCCTGAATAAATGGGGTATATCCGATCCTATAAAAGTAATATCTCCCTCGCAAAACGTGCTTATACTATCGCCTAAATAACGCGTTCCCGAACTTTTTTCAATAAGCATAATTTCAAATTGCGGATGATAATGCCAATACGGATAGAAATAAGAGGCATTTTCGTTTAATACTTCGAAAATATCATCCGTTCCTTCTCCGATTTTTTTTAATGTAGGCACCATTTCTTCCGCAAAAAAAATATTAACTATTTGAAATCCGGCATAACATAACTATAAACCTGATAGCGCAGTTCGCTCCAGGCGCTTTCTTTCGGGAAAGGCGTGCCCGGGAACAGATCCCGTTCAACGGCAATGTGTTTTACCCGGATCCGCACCAACGATTTACCGCGGGTCAATTCGTCTGAAATCAGGAATTCATCGTCACGGAAGCGGCGATTGGATGTTTGCACAACATAACGGCGAAAATCCAATTCTCCCGGTGGATCGGAATAAATACAGGTATTTGATCCGGCCAGGTACCAAATTCCTGCATATTTCCAATCATTTCCGTTTGCATCAGCTACATATACTTCGGCTTTTTGATTCGGAAAACTGTAGTCCAATGTTCTTCGAAGCATGATTCCTTTATTTTTCGGATCTATTTTCACAGTAAATTCAGAACTTCCCTTGGTGTACCTGCCGTGTTCTTCGTGCGCAGGAAAGACTTCTTTACCCGGAACAAAACCCCGAATTTTCGACACATCCACATTTCCCCATGCCCTGCGCGGCAGGCTGTCGATTCCCCACTCGTAGCGGGAAACGATCTTTTCAACAGCAGAAGCTTGAGGCGAAATATAATTATGCGCTTTTTCATCGGCTAAATCCCCGACATTCAGTTCATCGGTTTTAATCAATGAAGGCGCCGGCAAACCATACCAATAGGTTACCGTTTCGTAATGTTCGGTACTAAGGTTTTCGCCACCATGTTCCAAACGGATTACTGCGCGGTTGCCGAAAGGCATAAGATCGGCCAATAAAAACCGGTAAGCCGAATGAATCATATCTTTCGGATCTTTTGCATCTTCTTTTCTCACTGCTCCGCAAGGATGTCCGGCAAAAGGCAGGGTCATGTTTCTACCTCCCCAGTAATCGCCTCCACCGCCCCATTCTTCTGTTCCTGTGCCTTGTGCCTGGGGCGTCTGGCTGTCGTCGAAAAAGAAGCGCGGATCACCTTCCAAAGTACCCAAATAATTATTGTGAGTGAAGATAAACGAAGTTCCCACAAAATTTCCCGACCAGTCATTCGCGCCTTCCATTCCGCGGGTATCTAATAAAACATTATCTTTACCCGCTTCAGGTTCAGGAATATCCCTGTAGGTTGCATGAAAATAAGAACTCTGATTGGGAGCTAACTTATAAGGCTCGTAACGTAATTCATACTCTATTTCCGTATTATCCGGATTTATGTTATATAATTCAAACTTAGCCGATTTGAAAAAAGGCATCGGATAATAGCAAGCCAATTCTACATTGTTTCCGCTGTAATCGAACCTGATATTGAGCGGAAAACCTTTTACTAAGAATTCTTTTTTCTCCCTGTTATAAAGTGTTCCGGCTCCAAATAACAAACACAGCGGCGCATCGACCGATGCTTGTTTCCTTCCATCCCATGTAATGCGAAGATGAATGCGTTCCAGCGCTTCAGCTTTATCTAAAGGCAATTTGATTTTTAAAGCCCGGACTGAAGAAGGCGCCGAACGCAATCCGGCAAATTGGATCGTGCTTTTATTCAAGCGAATTTTCCCCGACTCTTTTTTAATATTTTGCGGAGCTATATCCGTACCTGCACGGTTTAACAGATCCAGCACATCCTTATCCGGAATATGGCTTGGATTCCATGACCGGATGGGTTGCGAAAGGTTTTTTTCATTCGCATACAAATGGTAGATGTAATAACCGGTTCCGTAGCGTGTACGTCCGTAAGCCAACTGGAATGATTTTTCGAAACCGATGGGAACCCACATCAAATCTGCTCCATGTGTTGTGCTCCAGGTGAAAATCAAAGGAGACGGGAACGCTTCTTCGGGAATAAACGTTGTTTTGTCGAACCTTTGTTTTGCATTCACAGGGTCGGCTGTAGCGGTTTCTCTGATAATATGCGTATTTCCATCAACTACGTATCTCCAGGGGCTTCCATGCCAGTGGTTTGTCCGTTTGAAATAAAGAATTCCTTTTCCTTCCACATCCAATGTTACGCTGTTGTCTTCTTCTTCTTTCAGGAATAGAAAATGACTGGCATCGGCGCTTTCATTGTGTCCTGAACGGTCGTAAGTGCTTCGCATATAAGCTCTGGCTCCGATGCGTTGAACAGGCCACTGATCCCACATCCTGTAAGCATCCAGGCCTGCCGGTATTACAGGTGGATTACCGGCAGTTTGAGCATACGCCGGGAAACTTGTCAACAGGGCAAAAAAGACACATCCGATAAATATAATTAGACCGGATAAATGAATGATATTATTTTTTTTCATTGAAAATAATGTTTTTTAATCGTTGAATATTATAATAAGCCGTTAAAATTACTATTTTTTTTACAAAATTGTTTGTATTTTAAAAAACCATCAATTAATTATCATCCAATGGATCGATTTCTTTCAACGGAGGAACGTTTTTTTCATACCCGCTATATCCGTAATTCTGATTAATACGTCCTTCCACATTGGCATTGATACCCACCTGAGGAACGCACCACATGGCATGATGCGGACTCATTCGGTAGTACTGTCCATTGTTGGCGCGAATATTTTTTCCATAGAAATTATTCTTTTCCATGATCCAATCGTAATAGAAGTTACTTTTTCCATAAGCGCTCGGTTCAATAGAATACGTTTTTCCTTTCCAGGGTTTTCCGGTTTTTGCAAATATCAGGGATATCCGGTGTAATTCTGTACAACGTTGTTCTTCGTAGTACAATTCACGGGCTCGTTCCGCTAATACGGTTGCAATTGAAATAGCGTTCGGATCGGTATATGGATCGCAAGCAGCGCGTGTACGAACCTGATTGATGTCGGCCATTGCTTTTGCCAAATCACCTTTCCAAATATAAGCTTCAGCACGGAGTAAATAGGTTTCTGCCAGGCGGTAAACATAATAATTGCATGCGCCACCGCGAGGTTGCGAAGTTTGGGGATCTAAAGAGTATAATTTATAATGCGGCCAGCCATACCAGTTGCAAAGTGTGTCTGCGGTTAAAGCTTGACCATTGGGACCGTATTTTTGTAAAGGCTGACCATAAAATGTGCCGGCAGTTCCCTTGCTGTTATAAACTAAATCTTCCATTTCCATCCAGTTGTATTTTTTATGACGCAAATCTTTGGGATCGTCCCAAATTTCTTTGGCATGGTAGTCTGTTGGCGGAGTTCTTCCTATTCCTCTTCCGAAGGTTTCTACCAGATCAATTTCCTGATTGGGTGAATCGGTCGTACCTTGCGTACCTGCCGGTGTTTTTATCATATTTGCACCTGTTTTACTCCAAAAAGGAAGCGTCGCACGCATTGTTTGAGATGTCTTTCTTGAACCTGCCAGACTCTCATTAGATATCACCAGGTATAATGCTTCTCTATTAGCTGCAATTGCTCGATTGGCCGGCCAGTGCAGACGGGCAACCACATCGTCGCGTACCACTCCGAGTTTAGTCAGGTAATTTCCTTGTTCCTTCGGCACTACACCAATCGGAGTTTTCACCAATTGATAAACGCCGCCGTCGATGACAGCAGATGCAGAAGCGATGGCGGCATCAAATTCACACAAAGCCAAATTGATTTTAGTCAATAAATGATAACAGGCTCCTTTGGTTACCTTTCCTTTATCGACATTATCACTGACCCATTGAACCGCAAAATCCATGTCTTTTTTTATTTTCCTCAGGATCACTTCACGTTCGGTTGAATAAAAATCGACTTTGGGTGTATTGACCTCCCGTCCGACAAAGATACAATCGCCGAATAATTGGGTCAACCAATAGTAAACATACGAACGGTGAAAATAGGCTGTTCCGAGAATGGCATTTCTTTCGGTTTCATCTTTATAAGTAATGTCATCGATTCGGGCAATCACAATATTTGCGTATTTGATTCCGAAATAGCCGTCGCGCCAGTACCAATTGATAGCTACCTGGTTGCCGCCTTCAATGGCTGATGTTGGGGTCATTGTTAAATCCAGGTTCTGGCAGGTTCCCGGATTATCGTTCATTCCTTCGGCAGTCAGATCCGACAGAACAAATTGTGTTAACAATGGTGCAGGGTCTCCAAAAAATTCTTCACGAATATGATTGTCGCAAGACGCTAATGCTGCATACATTCCACGTGTATCTACAAGCGACGACTCGGGAGTGTAAATTGAAAGCGGTTTGGGACGTAACCATTCTTCTCCACAACCGGATAAACATAATATAAATAATAATATTACAATAATTTGGATTTTTGTTTTTATATAAGTTTTCATATCAATTATCATTTAAAGGGTTACATTTATTCCTATATCAAAATATCTCGGAGTTCTCCTTTCCAAGGTTTCCGGATCGTTATAAAAGTTTGGCCATTCGAGCGACCAAAGAAATACATTTCGAACAGAACCCGATATTTTCAGGTCAACTATTCCTGCCTGTTTCAAATATTTTTTAGGTATGGTATATCCTAAAGTAATATTATCCATTCTGATAAACGAACGGTCGCGATACACATCAAAAGCAATTCCTCCCGTTTGTGAACGAATACGGGAATAATCGTTGATTGGATTTTCAGGCGTCCAGTATGGAGTGGTATACGAATTTTGTCTTTCTACCCAACCATCTGAGTTCTTGGCGATATTATAAGTTGTCTTATGTCCCCATTTTGAATATAACATAAAAGAGGCTTGAAAATTTTTGAAAACTGTAAAACTATGCCGCATACTCCAGATAATACTTGGAACCGTATTTCCTTGAAATACCCGATCATCGTCGTTGTAAAGTCCGTTATTATCTAAATCAAGTATACGAAAATCACCCGGAAATTGTCCATAACGCTTGGCTTCGTCTTCCTGTCCCAACTGCCATACTCCCAACACCTTATAATTCCAGATTTCATCAATGGGGTGACCAATAAACCATCTGTTCCCGATATCACTGAGTTCTTTTCGTCCGATCACATTTCCTTTTTCATCCAGAATATCTTCATACGTTCCGTACAAATGTACTATTTTATTTTTATTGGTGTAAAAAGTAACATTTCCTTCCCATTGGAAATTGTCATGTTTCATTATCATTGAATTCAAGGCTACTTCTAAACCGGTATTGTCTACCTGTCCCATGTTGGCAATTGTTTCCGTGAATCCGGATACATTGGGCATTTTCCTGCTGACTAATAAATCGAGTGTACTTGCTTTATAGGCATCGATACTTCCGGTCAACAAATCGTTTTTAATGCCAAAATCCAACCCGATATTGTATGAACGTTTCCTTTCCCATTTTAAGTTTGCGTTAGCCATTCTGCTGACATAAAGGTAACTGGTTTCGTAAGCAGTACCGGCAGATGTTTGATAGGGGTATTTGCCTGTGCTCATATTTGAAAGTGCATCATAGATTCCAATATCGCGATTTCCGTTTTCGCCCCAGGTTAAGCGTAATTTTCCCCAAGTCAGAAAATCGTTGTTCAGAATTTTTTCTTCCGTAAAAGCCCATGCCAGTGCAACCGATGGGAAATATCCGTAAGGATTGTTCAAACCAAATGCCGAATATCCGTCACGCCGCATCGTTAACGTAAGCATGTATCTGCTATCAAAAGAATAAAATAAACGCCCCATCAACATATCGGCAGTGGAATATTCATCATTACTGCTTACTACAGGGGCATTGGTTGCAGCTTGAATCCTGTGGTAACCCAATACGTCGGAAGGGGAAAAATTCTGGACACTGATATTTTGCGACCAGTACTGCCTTTGTTCGGCGCCAGCCCCAAGAGTAACATCAAACCGGTGTACTTTATCAAAAGTTTTGTTCCATTTGATTAAATTATTCAATTCCCATCCATACAACGATGTCGTATTCCGTTCGGAGTTTCCTCCAGTTTTTCCCCAGTCTTCATGCAAGGCTGAATTATGATTCATGTATTCCGAATATTCAAACCTTGGTGCAAAATTGAATTCGTAGCTAATGTCATAGGGGAGTTTTACTTTTGCAAACAAAGTGTTTGTCCATGTTCTAATCACGCGGCGTCTGTCAATAAACTGATTGTCGTAACCGGGATTGATCGACGACATCGGATCGTTTGTCGGACTACGTCTTAAGGTAACTCCATCATCTTCATAACGGGAACCATAAGGAGGAATTTGCCGGAGCATTGCAGTATCCGTTACAGGATATCCTTCCCTTCGGTCGGAAAACATTGCATTTACTCCAACAGAAAGCCATTTTGTAATATTTGATTCCAATTTAAGTAAACTGTGAACTCCTTTGTACCATTCACCGATCAGATTTCCCTTATTGTCTTCATACCCCAGCGACCAGTAATATGTTGAATTTTTAGTTTTTCCTGAAATTGAGGTATTGTAATCATGCCGGAAACCATCTTGAAATATGTAATCCGCCCAATTTTCGTATTTTCCTGCTTTATAGTTGGCAACTTCCAAAGCTCCAAGACCAAGACGTTGCAGGTAAATATCAAGTAAGTCGGCAGTACTTCCTTCTCTCCACATCTCTTCAGTTACTCCGGATGGTAAATTCCTCGGATCATCGTAGATATACAGTTTGTCTTGTCGTTTGGGATCGAAGTAATACATAGCCTTCATCGCATCACTCCTCCATTTCATAAAACCAATGTGGTCATATACTTTTGGCATATTGGCAATGGGAACATGACTGTAGTGCACATTGAAATTAATGGTTGGTTTGGATTCTTCTTTTGCAGTTTTGGTCGTGATAAGAATCACTCCGTTAGCGGCACGAGCTCCGTAGACTGCCGTTGAAGAAGCATCTCTCAGGATATCGATCGATTCAATATCATTCGGGTTGATATTGGCCATATCATTATAAAAAATATTACCATCCATAATGATTAGTGGACTTGATCCTGCTCTAAGCGTATTTTTTCCACGAATTTGAAGGCTTCCTCCCCCTTTGGCGCTAACATCCAAACCAACCTCCAAACCCGGTGTATTTCCCCGGAGAATATCGGCGATTCGTTTGGGATTTTCATTTTCCACCCGGTCCATACGGATGGAGGATACCGATCCTGTCAAATCTTTTTTCCTCATTGTACCGTATCCGATAGCGACAACTTCACCCAGCGTAATTGCATCTTCCCTCAAAATGACATTCACTTCCGGTTGGGAACCAACCGCTATTTCGACGGTTTTCATACCCAGATAAGTGAATACCAATGTTGAATTTACAGGAAGATTCGGAATCGTGTAATTCCCGTTAATGTCAGAAACGGTTCCGATTGATGTTCCTTTCACGGAAACAGTGACTCCCAGCAGCGCTTCGCCCTGCAAATCCGTTACTTTTCCAGAAACTGACCGTTGTTGCTGCAATTCATTGGCAGAAGCATTCTCACCGGCAGTTCCCTCACTGTTCCGCTCGACTGCATTAGAAAGTTGGATCGATACAATCAGAGCAATCAATATCAATCCTCCAATTCTAATGAGACGATAGTTTAAATACTTGATAATAATTTCATTAATCAGATTGTTTTTCATAAAAATATTTTTTTTTAGTGTATAACTGATAAATTTCTCAAAACATTATAACTGTAATTTCTTCATCTCTTTTTGACGACTTCTTCTTTTACAAATTTGATTTTTGCTACCCTCATCCCGTCCAATTTTCTTTTCAACGCTACAATGTAGTATTGGTCGCCATCCCTGACAATTTCAGGAGCAGTAACATGCAATTGACCGACCATGTAATCGTCGTGATTGTCGCCAAAATCAAGCGGATTCCGGGAAGAATACTGGGTGTTCAGAGAATAACGGCCATACAGTTGATTCCTGAATAGAATGTATTGGTCGTCGATCTTAAACACAAAGGGACATTCGACATCTCCGGCATACCAATTGCATTGTTCGAGAACGCTGCCGCCCCTGCTGACAACGACCGGTTCGCTCCATGTTTTCATATCTTTGGATGTCCGGCAGAAAACAGCGCCCTGAGCTTCGAACGATCCGTTATCGGTTCGCGAATGATCGCAATAGTAGCAGTAATAGGTGTCATCAATTTTTATTACCATCGGATCGCGTGAATTGTCCAATGGACCGGAAAACAACGCCGGTGTACCGGTTTCGTTGATTACGCGTGTAAACGTTTTACCATCATCGCTCCGCGCAAGGCATATCCTTTTCCAATCGCCGTAAAACATGTAGTAAACGTCGTTTTCTTCAAAAACAAAAGGAGCTTGCAATCCTCCGAATGTTTCTCCTAAGGTTGTATCGGCCAGCATGGCAATTCCCATTGGTTTCCAATTGATTTCCGACAGGCTGTTGCCTTCCCAGCGATAAAATAAACGTCCTGTACCTCCGACCCGTGTTCCACGGATACATGACCAAAGTTGCCAGGTTCCGTCTTTGGCTTTCCATACTCCGAAATCAACCGGTTCCTGACGGGTTCCTGTCCAATCGCCAAGATCGGGTTGATTGGTTATGTCCCACCATTCGCTATCGATCACCGGCTTGTAAATCACTCTTTTTTGCACATTATTGCAGGAGATGCACATCCCTGTACATATAACCAAGGCTGATATTATGCACCCTGAAATAAAAGTTAAATTCTTAATAAATGGTTTTAGGATCTTTCCAAAACTCATTATCACTGTAAATTTCCGTATCCACATATTTTTTTAGAGGAGCTTTAAATCCTGCTTTTTCAAATTTTTTTGAAAAATCTATTAATCCTTGAAAATTTTTTTGGAAAATATTGTTCATCACTTTCCAATACCCACTTAAATCATAACAGGCATTTTGCCATTTTTTAGGATTTTCCTTTTTTAAGGCCTCATCCATATCCAAGCATATTGCTAAATAAACGGCTCTTGCCCGCGTTTCAAGCAGATTGCTGTATAAATCTTCTTTAATCTGCTTTCCCAATTGTTCACGAAGCGTACTTTTTCTATCCGATTCAGGTAAGAAAATTACCGGAGACGGATTTTCTGTCTTGATTTTGTATACAAGCACGTTGTTTTCCACCGTTTTCGAACCTCCGTTTTTCTCATTGACCATTTCAAACAATTCGATGATCCGGTCGGCGAAAGAAGTGATGGTTTCATCATTGGGCATATTATCACGCGTAACATTTTTATAGCGATCGACAATTTGCCACAATGGTTCGTTGCGTTTGCTTTGGGTCATCATCCTGCGGTATCCGCAGGTTACTCCGACAATAGTACCAACGGTTGCCGCATTACAGTCGGCATCCCAACCGAAGTTAAAAGCATGTTTCAATGTTTCTGCAAAATCCCCGTTTCCATACAACAAAGCTGCAATGATTGCTCCGGTATTTATTTCACTTCCGTTGTTGTCCCTTGTCCTGCCGTTTTCTTTGTAATATTTATCCTGAATCAGCTTTCTTGTTTTCCTCCAGTCGAGTGGATTTTCATTGCGCCATTTTTTTACGTCGGCAATAATCTGTTTGATTATGCTTTTGTTATCTAAAGCCATTGCGCCTGCATCTATTATTTTTTCTATATTGTTTTCAACAAAAGCAGTTGCAATCATGGAAGTAAACAATTGTGTCGTCTGGGCAGGTTCGTTGTTAATAGCGACCAAAGTATAATTCAGC
>Ga0209628_10002116_pt1 | contig 13308 bp, 10 predicted proteins | sample TergutCu122P4_FD_187285 | JGI IMG/M metagenome (GOLD analysis project Ga0209628, IMG submission 187285) | Cubitermes ugandensis P4 segment gut microbial communities from Kakamega Forest, Kenya - Cu122 P4 (SPAdes) (version 2) | ecosystem: Host-associated > Arthropoda: Insects > Digestive system...
CAAATCCCCCGACGCAAGGGCGGCGCCGATTTGCATTTTAGCCTGACCCGCCTTGATGTCTCCGCTTTCCGTAAACGCGGAGACTATCTGCATGCTGAAAGCGTCCCTTACTTCATGATTCGGTATGTCAAGAATATATGCCGGCGGCCCCGCCGCGTATGACGAATCCGCTGCTTTTTTTACGGTAAGGTACCCCGTTTGGAATAAGAGCGGTTCCGGCTCGATTTTTTCTATCTCAAACGTATCCAGCATTTCTTCCGTAATTTCGAGATTTTTCAGGTTCAGATAGGATTCCGGCTTCTTTTTAATCATATTGATGAGGAACGTCGGAGTGCCGGTCGCATACCAGTAGCGTTTGAACTTTTGATCGGATAGCGAGTTTAGCAATGAAAACGGGTTAAGAAGCTTCGTTTCGCCATCCCATGAATAGCCGTCATACCATGCCAATATTCCGTCTTTAACCTTGTCATAATTTCTTTCGCGCCATTTTGCATCATTACGCGTCGATATCAGCTTGATATAATCGCCGAAATGCCTATCAAGGTCATTTACGGGTATGCCGCATATTCCCGCATAGCTTTCCGACATGGTTATATCCTTTAAATTATTCAATCCCGAAAAGACGGAAGTCTTCGTGAACTTCGTAACGCCGGTTATAAACACGAAACGAAGATACGGATCCATGGATTTCAATACGCCGTAAAATCCGTTGAGTACCTTTCCGTTTGCGCCGGCGGCATCGATATCGTCGATATGATCGAGTATCGGCTTATCATATTCATCAATGAGAACCACGGCCCGTTCGCCGTATGTCGCATACAGTTTTTCTATCAGCCGCTTGAATAAAATACCCGGTTCGCCGCCGTTCAGCAATATATCGCATTTTGCCGCGCGGTAAATCAATTCCTCCGAAAGGGCATACTTTAAGATTTCGGGCGTATCGTTTGGTATATTGCTCATATCAAGCTTGATAATCGGGTGTTTCCTAAACGAATAGCCCGAACCGTAAATCCAGAGCCCTTTAAAAAGCTCGGCATCTCCGTTAAATATTTCGGCTACCGTATCAATTAGAAGCGATTTGCCGAAACGCCTGGGCCGCGACAGGAAATAAAACTCATATTCGTTAAGCAAATTATAAATATATTGCGTTTTATCAATGTAAACATAATCGCCGTTTATGATATCCTTGAAAGTTTGTATCCCTAGCGGCAGCTTTTTCATGATGCTCCTTTACCTCCGTTGCCTCATATTATATCTTAAATTAGCCGCTTTATTAAGCGTGGCAATCGTAAATGCGGCAATCGTAAACAATGCTAACATAAGTTCGCAATGCGGAACTATTCCCATCGGCTTTGCGTCATATATGCATGAGCAGATGTAAATCGGCAAATGGCAAAATCGCTGAATCGCAAAATCACCAAGTCGCAAAATCGCATAAAGCTCGGCGTTGCGTTACTCAATAACTATTTTGGATATATTAATTGATATTAGTACGTTTCTATCATACTGCTCAAATTTACTCGGGAGGTCTAGCATGTTTTACGCAACGCATAAATCGCGCCGCGGGGCGGCGCGCGGGAGCGCCGGTTCGCGGGCGAAAATCGGCCGGTTCCTGACGGCTTTGATTTTAATCGGCCTAATGATTCTTATGCCGGCAATTTCGTCTTATGCCACCGCCATCCCCATCGAATCCGGGAAGGGCAACGCCGAAGTCGATGCCGGCGCGGCCGACGGCGAGGATCCGTTCGACGGGGGCAACAAAGGGGAAACGGCTTTCTCGTTGATTTCCGGCAAGATTACGATGATTGACCAATGGAATGACAGCCAATTCATCCGCGTAACGGATGAAAACGGCGGCGAGACCGACTTTGTGATAGCCGGGAACGAAACGGTCTTTTCGGATTTGAACGGATTGGTTGGCATTGGCGACATCGAAATCGGGAAGACCGTCGACGCGTATTACGTGCTTCCGCCGATCATGACGCTGCAATATCCGCCGCGCTTTACGGCGTCGGTAATCCTGGTGCGTAACGAGGGCCATGCCGGCAGCGCGTACGTCGGGATAGTCGACAAGGACGGGCTGGCGTCCGACGGTTCGGTCAAGCTGAACGTTTCGGAAGAAACCAAAGTCTGCCTTCAAAGCGACGGCAAGGATTTTGGCGGAAAGCTCGAAAGCCGCATTATAATCGCCTATTTCGCGATTACGACAAGGAGCATGCCGCCGATAGCCCTCGTCCAAAAAGTCGTGGTGCTCGATAAAATGGGCGTTCCCGTATTCTATAACGGGAACCAGCTGTTTAACGCCGCGGCCGTAATCAAGCCCGACGGCACGATAATGGCGCCGATCCGGGCAATCGCGGAAGCCGCGGGCTTCAACGTGGAGTGGGATGACGTCGTGCAGGGCGTACGCGTCGGCGTCGCAATTTATTTTAAGATCGGATCGGACGAATATACCGTCGGAAGGGCAATGCCCCAAAAATTGGACGCAGCGGCCGAATTGATCAATTCCCGCACATATGTGCCGATATCGTTTTACCAAAAGATATTGGGCATGGAATTCGACGACAGTTATGGGTTGATTAATCTAGTCGGCAAATAAAATGAGACAGGGGACGGTTCCTTGTCTCAAATTATGCACATGTGCATAAAATGAGACAAGGAACCGTCCCCTGTCTTACTGTCTTATAACGCTATTATGCCGCCGCCGATGACGATTTCGCCGTCGTAAAAGACGACGGATTGGCCGGCGGCAATTGCCCTTTGCGGGGCAAGAAATTCCACGTGAACCTCGTCGTCAGACGTTTGGCGGACGACGGCTTCTTGCTCGGGCTGGCGGTAGCGGGTCTTGGCGGTTACGGCCAGGCTGCCGGCGATGCTATGAAACGGTATAAAATTTATATCGCGGGCGATCAGGCTTTTTTTATATAGCATGGATTCCGGGCCGACGAATATTTTGTTTTCCGCAATTGATTTCGCATAAACGTATAGGGGCTCGGACCATGCCAATCCGAGCCCCTTTCGCTGTCCTATAGTATAGCGGACCGCGTTTTTATGCGTACCGATATTATTACCGGTATCGTCGACGATCGGGCCGTCTTCCAATGGCTTGCCGACGCGTTTTTCTATAAAGTCGGCATAGCTGCCGCCGCCGATAAAGCAAACGTCCTGGCTGTCGCGCCTCTTGGCGTTGGGAAAACCATGGCGCGCCGCCAATTCCCTTACGGCGGTTTTATGCATGCCGCCGAGCGGAAATTTTATAAAGCCAAGCTGCCGTTGGGTCAATTTATAGAGCACGTAGCTTTGATCTTTGTCCGGATCAATCCCCTTTTTTAAAATGTAACGACCCGAAACTGAGTCGCGATCGATCCGCGCGTAATGGCCCGTCACCAATAAATCAAATCCGTTAATCGTCGCGTAATCGATCAGCTGCCCGAATTTAATGCCGCTATTGCACGCGACGCACGGATTCGGGGTGGCGCCGCTTAAATACGACGCCACGAAGGGGTTAATCACGCAATTTTCGAAATCGTTTCGAAAATCAAGAATTTCCAGTGAAATTCCAAGCCGGTGAGCTACGTCGCGCGCATATTCGGCATCGGACGCATTGGCGTAACCGGCGGAAACGTCGTCGACGCTGCCCGCGTCGAGTGCGCGAACAAAGGAGGCTTCGCGAACGCCGTCGCCCGCGCCGCATTCGACGCCGCCACCAGAATCGCCCGCGCCGTATTCGGCGTCGTTGAAACCGGCTGCTGCGATTTCGGCGTCGTCGAACAGCATCAGCATGGCCGCGGTGCAGTCATATCCGGCGTCGCGCGCCAACAGCGCGGCCACGGAGCTGTCGACTCCGCCGCTAATCGCGATTAACGCTCTTTTCGCGGCCATTATGCGTATGTCGAATGACGGTTAATCAAGCGGTTCCATGTATTCCTTGCCGGCGCCGCACAATGGGCATACCCATTCTTCGGGTAAATCCTCAAAAGCCGTGCCCGGCGCGGCGCCCGAGTCGGGATCGCCAATTTCCGGATTGTATTTATATTGGCAGATGGAGCAAATATAGGTTTTCATGATACGTTTTCGTCTCCTTTTCGTTTTGGCAATCGAATAACGATTATTAATTATATACCAATAGGATGATCGGTATTAAACACGTAATATTTACTCTGTCGGGCGGGAAGACCCCGCCCCTACGGATACGATGAAACGATATTTCTATGCGGTGCGATGTGGACAGCGCGCCCTACGAATTAATACATATATGTAACATTAATCCTATTCGGCGTCACTTGCCTTTTGGGGTCGACAAGGCTAAAACCAAATCGGGATCGCTGTAATAATTCAGGAATTCCGTCGAGCCGAGTTCCAACCTGCCGATAACGGGATCCGCTATATAAAGTGTTCCCTGCCCGGTTCGGCCGAGCAGCGCGATGTATGTCTGCGTCCCCCGCAGCTCGTCGTATTCCGGCGAAAGCCTCGATACGGGCATGATGGACGGTATCGGCGCGTTTTCGACGCCTGGCGAACCGACAAACTTGGTTCGGTACCCGTGATTTACGGCATATCTGGCCAAATACCAGAACTCGGTGCCCGATCGGTCCGTATAAGTGCCTTTTACGGCCTGATACTCGCTGTCTGCAAAATAGTTCAGGCTGTACATCGCGTTTATCAGCGACGCCGGACCGCTCGTATACGGTACTGATTGGACGAAAACGCCCCTGTCGGCCCAAATGTCCATGAATTCGGCGTTTTTTTCCAGGGGCTTCAGCAGCGGGCCGGCGAAATTTACGGATATCAATACGACGCAAAACGGAAACGCCAGCGGCTTAATCGCGCGCGCCGCCGTCGTCGAAAACGGTTCGCCGTAGCTCCTGTATGGGGACGGCGGCTTTTGGTACGTCGCGTAACCCGCGACGGGGGCGACCAGCGCGCACAGTAACTCGATGCGGTTGATCGCCCTGAACGTATTGTACCAGGCGGAAGTCGCGACGGCTTCCGACAGATATGCTATCGGAAATAGCAGCGACGGCAGCGCGAACGCAAGCAGCACGAGCCCTACGGCGCGGCGCGCGCGCGGCGTCCCGCCGGGAACTTCGGCGAGTTGCCTGCCGCCTATGAAGAAAACGAGGCAAAAAGCGAGCGCAATATACCAGTTGATGTTAATAAACGACAAGCTCCGTCAGCAACCCTCAGTTATGTTAACAATAAAAAATTGCGAAAATCGGCATTTTGCGGACGAACGCAGTTCGTCCCAATAATATGCCATATATCAAATCAGCCGATGCCCATTATGTTGAATCCGCAATCCACGTAATGGATTTCGCCGGTAACCGCAGACGAAAGGTCGCTGAGCAGATACAGCGCCGAATTTCCGATTTCCGTCGTATCTACGCTGCGTTTTAAAGGCGCCTTTTCGTCGTATACGGACATTATGCTTGAAAAGTTCTTGACGGCTTTTGACGAAAGCGTCTTGACAGCGCCTGCCGAAATCGCGTTCACGCGTATCCCCCTTGAACCCAGGTTGTGCGCGAGGTACCGCACGGTCGCCTCGAGCGCGGCCTTGGCGACGCCCATCACGTTGTAGCCCGGAAAGACGCGCTCCGAACCCATGTATGTCAGAGTCAGTATTGACCCTCCCGAGTCCGCCATCATTTCGGAGGCTTTTCTTGTCACGCCGACTAACGTATACACGCTGATGTTCAGCGCGTGTGCGAATCCTTCGCGGGACGTGAAGATAAAATCGTTTTGCAGATCTTCGGTCCGAGCATTTGCAATCGCATGCACGAGGCCGTCCATGTTTCCCCAGATATTCTTAAGTTCGCTAAACGCCGCGTCAATCTCGTCGTCCTTGTCGAGATAGCACCTGATAATGGGGAAGTTTTCGCTCCCGCCGTGCCCGAGCGATCCGAGCAGTTCCCTTATGCCCGCCTCCTCGCGATCGAAGTGATATGTGAACGCGAGTTCAGCGCCTTCGTCGTACAGCCTTTTGGTTATGCCCCACGCTATGCTCCATTTATTGCGGAGCCCCATGATAAGGATCTTTTTACCTTTTACAATGCCCGAATCTGGCATAAATTCACCCCTCCCCTCAGTCCGCCAAACCGTCGGCGCGCGCCGCTATTTGTTTTCCTTGCACTTTGAAATGTATTCTTCAATGGCGCCGTAATTGTCCAGGACTTCAATCTTCAGGTTGAATTTCTTGGTTTCGCCGGGCTCGAGATATCTTGCCAGCCCCTTTTCGACCGCATAACGTATGCCCCAAAAGCCGGCGACCGACGGTTCGAGCCCGACGGCGTAATCCCCGGCCATCATGCATTTCCATTCGCACAGTATCGGCAGTTCGCCCGCGTCATAATGCACGACTACGGCCAATCCCAGTGCCCTGTTGTATATCATGCCGAATTGCGCGCCGCCGCCGCCCGTGTGTATGAAACACTCCTCGGGACGGCCGATTTCCGCTTTTTCGACGATGTAATACCTTTCGAAGCCGTTTTCCGCGATGTCGTCGCGCGCCACGACCTTATTGGCGCTGAAGTACATACGCGCCCCTTCGTCGATGAAAGGATAGCCGAAATTTATATGGTACAGGTTTACGAGCGGCAAACGCGCAAAACCGTTATTCGAGACGGAGTCGATTATACGTACCGCGTTTTTTTCCGTCTCCATCTGGACGAGCCTGCCCAGCTCGTAATTTTCCTCGAAAACGCATGCCTCGCGCATATCGGCGCTGACTTGAAGTATGATTTCGTCGTCGTCGACAAGTTCGCTTTTGTTGACGTTATAACCCGGTATATTGTGTATCTGGCCGTGCAGCCCGTACTCGCGCCCCTCGAACTCGCACGCCGCGCCCGCCGTCTGCAGACCGCAGGTCGTAAGCAGCCCGCCGAAATACTGCTTCAGGAATCCGCGCTTTCCGTCCTCGACGAAGAATTGCGGTCCCGCGAGGCCCGTCTTCGTAATTAACCCCAAGTTAACGCCTTTATACGAGAAGAAAGGTATGTCGAGGCAACGGTCGGCCAGCAACGTCGCGGATAGCCCGTTGCCGTTGTCCATCCGTATGGCGCGCATCCCCTTCGCCTTTCCCTCGTTATACGTAAAGTCCTGCATGCCGTACAAACCGCTCAAGTCGCCCGCGACCATTCGGAGATCGTATAATTTGCTTTTACGCATAATAAGTCTATCCCTTTTCGATTATTTTTGGATGATATTTTAACGAAATCAGCCGTCCCTTTTTGGCGGTGTTTCATTATATCGCATGCGACGGCCATAGTCAAAGCCGGATCGCATGGCTCGCGGAGTCGCATGAACAAGCATGAACAATGGCCACGCGGGGTTTGCCATATGCCGCATGCGCGTCATATAATGTATGCCATACGCATAATTCATCTATTTATCGCGAGAGGTGAAATGGTCCTTAAATCGTATGAGCTGTCGCATCCCGAATATATGTGGATACGGCAAGGCGAAAAAACGCTGTACGGCTGCAACCAGGACTGGTACGGGATCGAATGGCGCAGGCGCGCCGGATGCGGGCCCGTTGCCGCCGCCAATATATTGATCTATCTCCGGAAAAAGTATGGCGAGGCGAAGATTCCATACGGTAACGATACCGTCGACGAAGCCCTCGTCGCGATGAACGACGTCTTTTCGTTTGTGAGGCCGTGCCTGCGCGGGCTTAACACGGTCAAAAAGTTCGTGAACGGAATGGGCAAGTTTGGGCTGAAATACGGCATCAGCTTTAGATACCGCTATATCGTCGTGCCTCCGCAGGTCGAAAAGCGCCCCGATCTCGACGTTGTCGCCGGATTCATCGAGGAAGGGCTGAAAAACGACGTCCCCGTAGCGTTCCTGAACCTGCACGCGGGCGAGGTCGAGGCGCAATTGTCTAGCTGGCATTGGGTTACGGTCGTCGGAATATGCCGGCGCGGGGACGGCGGCGATTCCGCGGCAAAAACGAATGACGTCGGGCATTGCGGCGATAACTCCGCGGCAAAAACGGCTGATTCTAAACAATGCGGCGACGATTCCGCGGCAAGCACGGCCGATGCTATGCAATGCGGCGATTCCGCAAAAAAAGTCGCGGAAGTTAAGGACATTGGTTTACGCGATGAAAAACCGGGTAATGTGATTATACGTTTTTACGATCAGTCCAACAATCTGGAAGTCGACCTCGGCAAATGGCTGGGTTCGACGAGGAGAGGCGGGGGATTTACGTATTTTTACAAGCCGTCGGACCGGCAGGCGCTATCCGGCTGATATTCTAGCGGGCGATCAAGACGCAATCTTTCCGGGCTTTCAAAAAATAATCGGACGAATATCCAAATTGGCCGTATTGACAATGTTTACGGCAATATTGGCTTTCGGCGCGTTTATGGCGGGTTCGTCCCTCATGGAAAAAACCGTAAGGGATTATTATGGCAAGGCAATCCAATATGCCGCCGTCGGCGAATACCAAAAGGCGGCCGATCTGTTTGAGAAATACCTAAATAAATACCCAGACAATAAAAACGCGATGACGGGCTATCTTTCGGCCGTACGCATGACGGATAAGGCGGCGGCGCGCGACTGGGCGCGCAAAATGCTCGGCTCGGGCTTATTGACTTCCGCCGATTTCCCATATTTTGCCGAATTGTGCGCGGGAATCGGCGACCGCGAGCTTAGCGTCGAGGCGTATGCGTTTTGGCTGCAATTGAGCCCCGGCCATATCGGGGCGATGGTCGAGCTAGCTAAGGCGTATATCGCCGACGGCTCGACAGCCGCTCTCCTCGATATCATGCAATGCATGTTCGACGCAGATTATAGCGAGGTGGCCGCCGTGCTGCTGAGGCGGGCGGTCGAACGGGCGTCGAAATCGTCCGCGCCGCCCCGCGAAGTCTTGAAGCTGTGCGAAGCGTGGAACGGCGCGGAGGGCGAAAATGTCGACGCGTTGCTGGCGCTTGCCGGCGCGTATGCCGATAACGGCATGGGGGACAAGGCGGAAGACGCATACAGGCGCGCATTGGGCTTAAACGTCAAGAGCGCCGCCGCGTACGACGGTATTTTACGCCTGCTCTATCAAAACGAACGCCTCCGCGACCGGTACGACTTGCTGGACATGGCTGTCCGCAACGTCGGCGGCGCGAAATACAAGGACATGATGGAATCGACGCGCGGGAAAATGGCCGAATATTATTCCACCGTCCGCGAAGACGGCGTTACGTATAGGGACGGGATATTCCGGATTACGCCTTACGACCCCGACGGCAATCAGATATTGGCGGGTTCGGCATCTTTGTTTGGCGCGGACGAAACCAGCTATGCGATCGAATACTACGACAACCTGGGCATCGCAAAAGAGATGTTTCTGGACTGCGCCCGAATTCAGACGCAAATAGCGGACGTCGACTATGACGGGATCCGGGAAGTGCTGATAAAGCGGTATGTGACCGCCGACGGCATGTCGGTCGAAGCTATGCGCGGCTCCTTTTGGCATGACGTCTTCCGAATAGATCGCGATATCAACAAGTTGATATATTCGACTCCGCAATTTGCGAATTATTATAAAAACACATATGTGCCGTCCATAAATAGGAAGCTGGCGCAATTCGAGAGGCTGTCGGAGGCCATGGAAGGCCATTACGGCGTAACTTACGGCTTTCTTTACGCGTTGAAGAGCGCCGCCCTCGATTTTGCGAACGGCGAATGGACGCCCGACAATACCGGGGCCAACCTCCGAAGCAGGCTGTGCCAGACGCTAATCGTACCCGAACTCGAAAAATATGTCAGCGACAAGCAAACGATTTACGGGAAAAGCTACGGCGATCACCGCGTTACGTCGGGCGACTTCGACGAAGCCGCGGCGGCGGAGGCGCTGGCTCTTGAAGCCGCAATATCGGCTGCGGCCGAAGCCGCGGTAAATGCTGCAACCGCGATAAATGCGGCAACCGCATTAATGAACGCTACCGCCGCCTCAACATTACCCGCAGCCGTTTCCGCCGCCGCCGCGAAATCACCCGCCGCCCCCGTCGGCTGGGCGTCGGAAGGCGGCCTATATCCGGGCATGACCGAGTCATATGCCGTCAGGCTGCTAGGGGCGCCGCGATACGTCACGGAGGAAGAAATGAAGGCGGTCCGGCCGGACGGTAAAAAAGTCACATATCTAAACCGAATACTGGAGTATTCCAAATTCAACCTTTATGTCAGCGACGGAATAGTAAAGGCGATCCGCATCAATTCGCGCGAAGCCGAAGGGCCGCGATCATTGCGAATCGGCGATACGACATGGGACATAGTAAACAAGTTCCCCTCTTCATATTTTGACGACATCGCAAATTTCCATAAACAAAAGGCCAACGCCGAAATTGAGTTTATGGACGTGGAAAACGGCGCGGCGCTTAATTACATAGTTAAAAACGGCATTATTATGGGTATCGAGCTGTATATCAGGGACTCGAGCGGCGACTGGAAACCCGGCACGAATATAACGACGGTGATTACGACGCCTGAAAATGAATAATACGGTAGGTTGCGGCTCGGAGGCCGTAATGACGGCGAAAAAATTTTGTTACAGTTCACGCCTTGCCGTCATTGCTAGGAGAACACGACTGTTTTTGTCGTGTTTGACACGGCAATCTAGTCTTAAAAGGCTTTCCGGATTGCTTCGCCGTACAAAACACGGCTCGCAATGACGGTTACTGTGAGGCGTGAATAGTAACAAATTTTTAGTAAAATATTACGATATTACGAAATTACGTATTGACACAATATGCAGATATGTGATATTTTTAATATTACGCAATTGCGTAATATTAAAATAAGGAGCATGTCATATGGATAGGGATTTTGGCGGCGAAATCGACGCGTTGAAAGGCGAAATCACCGAAATAAAGAATCTGCTGAAGACATTCGGCGCCTCGTTCATGGAAAACGTAGCAAGCGAGTTAAAGCAACGGGGAAAGACTTTTAAAATCGAGACGGAAAGAGATCAGGAAAAAGCCGTAAAATTGAGGGATAAAGGCATCCGCCTGAACGAGGGCGGCGTGGAGCGGGACGCCGCGCCGAATGCGGGTCGAATTTATCCGATGATCCACATGCATCCGGACAAGCGCCTGTCCGACATGATGGAGGAACTATGCTGGCTGGCCGACGAAGGCGGCTTGACGGGCATGGTCACATACCTGGGGGTGTTCGCGTCCGGCGGACGGCAGTCGAATTGGATTCAGAACGAAATCAAGACGGACGATCTGCTGAAGCTTGCCGAAAACAAAACTGCCGAAAAAGTATTGGCATGCGTGGGTTCAAGCGATCGTCTGAACCTTTTGCTCTCTTTGCTGAAGCAGCCGCAAACGGTCGCGAACCTCGTGGAGATCGGGCAATACTCGTCCACCGGTCAGGTATACCACCATCTAAAGCCGCTTTTAGCCGCCAACCTTGTCGCGGAAAGCGACAGCGAGCGCGGGACATATCACGTCGTGCCCCATCGCGTCCAGGGGATCGTCATGATTTTGGCCGGCATCGGCGATTTGGTCGATCCGAAATACTCCTCCGGAAGCTGGGACGGCGTCGAACAATAATAGACGTTTTATGTATTTTTATTTATAAAATTGAACATTTGTATGAATTAATTTGTATATTTATTCCGCATTGACAACCTGACGCCATTATGTTTAAATATCTTAAAAGCTGTGACGGAGAGAAAGATATCCTCACTCGGCATGTCGGGCGAAGATTCCCGCGACCAGAGATACTGCGGTTGGTGCAAGCAGTTGCCGACGGATATGTAAATACACTCCCGAGCCGATGCCCTGAAGCCAAGTAGGGGCATACGGATGTCCACCGTCAAAGGGGCAGGGATTGTTTGATCCCGGTAAGGGGCGATTCATTGCGAATCGCAATCAGGGTGGTACCGCGGGTATAAAATCTCGTCCCTGAGCAAGCGTCAACTTGCTCAGGGACTTTTTGCATTTATCGGCAAAACGAAAAAATTCCATAAAGGAGCGGTAAAGAAATGAAAAATCATTTGAAACAAGCGGGAACGATTGTCGCGGCCACCTTAATACTCGGCCTGCTTATCTCGTGCATGGCGGGATGCGGCGTCGGCGGAGGCGGAAAGCTGGAATTGAAGCTGGCCCATTTTTGGCCTTCGACGCATCCGGTCGAAACCGAATTGGTTTTGCCGTGGATTGCCGCGGTAGACAAGGCGACTGACGGAAGGGTAAAAGTCACGAGTTACCCGGGCGAAACGCTGGCCCTTTCGGCCGAAATATACGAAGGGGTCAAGGAAGGCGTCGCCGATATGGGCTTGTCGTGCTTTTCGTATACCCGCGGGCAATTTCCCGTGCTGGAAGTCTTCGAGCTGCCGGGCATCATATATAACAGCTCGGCCGCCGCCACAAAAATTGCGTGGGAAGGCATTCGGGAACTCAACCCCAAGGAAGTCCAGGATACGACGCTGATGATGGTCTTCACGACCGGACCCGGTAACCTGTTCACGAAGAACCCCATCAGGAACCTCAACGATCTGAAGGGAGCGGAGATACGGGCCACCGGGCTCAGCGCGACGACCTTAAAGGCTTTGGGGGCCACGCCGGTCGCGATGCCGCAGGCGGAGGCGTACGAGTCGCTTTCAAAAGGGGTGGTCAAGGGCAACCTGGGGCCGACGGAAATCCTGAAAGGCTGGAACCAGGCCGAGGTCACGAATTATATAACGCTGACCCCCTTCCTGTACAACACGTTGTTCTTCTTTACGATGAATACGAACCAATGGAATAAAATCGGCGAGAAAGACAGGAAGGCGATACTCGAGATCAACCAGAAATTCTTTGACGAAGTGGCCTGCGGCCTGTGGGACAAACAAAATGAAGCGGCCTATAAATATGCCGTGAACGAAAAAGGCATGGAGGTAATCGAGCTGACGGCCGAAGAGGCGGCGACTTGGACCGACCTGGTCAAGCCCGTGCAAGACGAATTCGTGGCAAAAATGGACGGCGCCGGATTTAACGGCCGCGAAATACTTGAAACCGTACTTAAACTGTCGGAAAAATACAAATAATATCTGCCGGGATGGAAATCGACTATGCAAAAATCTGGGTCCGACGTCATTAAGAAAGTTTTTAAAGTTACCGACCTGCTCGCCGGTATCTGCTTTTTTTCCGTGATGGCATTGGTGCTTGCCAACATAATCATGCGGAATATCATAAAGATGCCGATTTTGGGAACGGTCGAGATAGTGGGCCTGCTGACGGTGACGGGATTGGGGCTTGCGCTGGCCAACTGCGAAATGATCGACTTCAATATCGCGATGGATATCGTGACGGAACGTCTGTCGCGCGGCAA
>Ga0209628_10002117_pt1 | contig 13304 bp, 10 predicted proteins | sample TergutCu122P4_FD_187285 | JGI IMG/M metagenome (GOLD analysis project Ga0209628, IMG submission 187285) | Cubitermes ugandensis P4 segment gut microbial communities from Kakamega Forest, Kenya - Cu122 P4 (SPAdes) (version 2) | ecosystem: Host-associated > Arthropoda: Insects > Digestive system...
TGGCAATCTCGAAATCGAGCCGGCCGCGATAGACATGGCCGGTGTCGCCCTCGGTGCATGACACGGTGACGATGTCGCCTTCGTGCAGCGTCTCGGTCGCGTCGCCACAGCCGACGATGGCCGGAATGCCGAGTTCGCGGGCGATGATGGCGGCATGGCAGGTGCGCCCGCCGCGGTTGGTGACGATGGCCGAGGCGCGTTTCATCACCGGCTCCCAGTTCGGGTCGGTCATATCAGCGACCAGCACGTCGCCCGGTTTGACCTGATCCATCTCTTTCGGGTCTTTGACGACGCGCACCGGGCCGACGCCGATTTTCTGGCCGATGGCGCGGCCCGAGGCGAGCACCTTGGAGAAGGATTTGAGCTTGAATTTTTCCTGCTTGCCGGCGCGCGCCTGCGACTGCACGGTTTCCGGCCGCGCTTGCAGGATGTAGAGCTTGCCGTCGACGCCGTCCTTGCCCCATTCGATGTCCATCGGGCGGTCGTAATGCCGCTCGATGATCTGGGCATAGCGGGCCAGTTCCATGACTTCTTCATCGTTGATCGAGAACTGGTGGCGCAGGCTTTCTTCGACATCCTCGGTGATGGTCGATTTGCCGGCGACTTTCTCGGCGGCGAAGGTCATTTTTATCATCTTCGAGCCGAGATTGCGGCGCACCACGGCCTTTTTGCCGGCAGCCAGCATCGGCTTGTGCACGTAGAACTCATCCGGGTTGACCGCGCCCTGCACCACCGTTTCGCCCAGGCCGTAGCTGGAAGTGACGAATACCGCATCGCGAAAGCCCGATTCGGTATCGAGCGTGAACATCACGCCGGCGGCCCCCTTGTCGGAGCGCACCATGCGCTGAATGCCCGCCGACAGGGCCACGTCGGCATGGAGAAAACCCTTGTGCACGCGGTAGGAAATGGCGCGGTCGTTGTACAGCGAGGCGAACACCTCCTTGATCGCGTGCATGATGTTTTCCAGGCCGACGATGTTGAGGAAGGTTTCCTGCTGGCCGGCGAAGGAGGCATCGGGCAAGTCCTCGGCGGTGGCCGAAGAGCGCACGGCAAACGACATATCGGCGGAAGAATCGGCGACCAGACGTTGATACTGCTCGGTAATGGCGATGGTCAATTCCATCGGAAACGGCGTGTCGAGCACCCACTGGCGAATCTCGGCGCCGGTGCGGGCGAGCGCATTCACATCATCGACATCGAGCGCATCGAGGGCGGCGTTGATCTTCTGGTCGAGACCGGACTGGGCCAGAAAAATGCGGTAAGCATGGGCCGTGGTGGCAAAACCGCCGGGCACGCGCACGCCGGTGTCGGCCAGTTGGCTAATCATTTCGCCGAGCGAGGCATTTTTACCGCCAACCTGCTCGACATCGGTCATGCGCAGCTTTTCAAAGGGGATAACCAGGGGTTCCATGCGGATTCCTTTTTGTTGGGAGTTGAGAGTTGGGGGTCGAGAGTCGAGAGTCGAGGCGTTGTGAGTTGGGGAGCCGGTTTTGTTCTCGACTCCCCCCTCTCGACTCTCGACCCAATTGCACCCGAGCCAGCGTTTCACGGACGAAATCGATATGCGTCTCGGCAGCGCCACGGGCTGCCTGCGGCTTGCGCTCGACGATGGCTTGGCGGATAACCTCGTGCTGGCTCATCAGCAGCGCGTTGGCCGCCGGAATGGCCTTCAGTTCGCCAAGATTGAGACGAATGCTGTCGTGCATCAAACGCAGCAGCGCTGCCGATAAACGACCGAGCAAGACGTTATGGGTGGCGTCGCCGATGGCTTGGTGAAAGGCGATGTCAGCCGCCGAGCGCTGGTCCGCGTCGCCGCTCGCAAAGGCATCGCGCAGCGTGGCGAAAGCCGTCTCCAGCCGCGACAAATCGGCCTCGGTCGCCCGCTCGGCAGCCCAGGCGGCGGCCTGGCCTTCGAGCAGGCGGCGGAATTCGAGCATGTCCTCGCGCAGATCGGGGTGGCTGCCGAGCAGGTCACTCCAGGGGTCGGAAAAGGACGCATCGAGACGATCGGTAATCGTGGTGCCGCCGCCCTGGCGGCTCTTCACCATGCCCTTCGAGGCCAGTTTCTGGATCGCCTCGCGCAAACTCGGGCGCGACACGCCAAACTCGACCGCCAACTCCCGCTCCGGCGGCAGCCGGTCGCCCGGCTTCAACGAGCCGTCGAGAATACGCTGCTCCAGCGATGACGCGATGGCATCGGAAAGACGCGGGGTTGGTTGCTTGCCTGCCATTGGTAAGACCAATTAAATTGGTAAGACCCGAATATTCTAACCAGAGAACAGCCGCCATACAAGATGATAATTAACTTTAAATTTGTTTAGTAAGACTGTGAATTTATTGTAAAATAAATTTCATGCCCATGTGTTGAAACAAAATTTTTGCGCACTCTTGGCACTACCGAAAGCCAGGCCATTGGCGTTGACGCACCATCGCAATATGAGATAATCAAAGCCATGCGAATCATTACCAATCGGCGGCTTGTCGAATTCGCCATGCGTTACCCGGATGCCGCCGGGCCGCTGCAAACATGGCGGCGGGCGATGGAACAGCACACCTTCACCAGTTATAGCGCCTTGCGGCAATTATTCGGCAGCGTGGATAAGGTCGATGACCTCTATGTGTTCAACATCGGCGGCAACAAATACCGCCTCATTGCTTTTTTGCACGACCAACACCAGCACGCCTATATCAAACAGGTGCTGACGCACGCCGAATACGACAGAAACGCCTGGAGAAAACCATGAACTCAAACATCAACCTGGATGCCATCCGCAGCACATGGTCTGCATTGCATGCCGTGAGCGACATCGGCCCGATCCGCGATGCGGCGCATTACGAGCACACTGTGGCGCTGGCCGACCAAATCATCGAGACCGGTCAGGCGCAGACGGGCGAACTTGCCGATCTGTTCGGCGTGCTGTGCGAATTGATCGCTCAGTACGATGAGCAACACTATCCTGTACCCGTCGCGCCGCCGCGCGAAGTGTTGCGCTTTCTGATGCAGCAGCATGGATTGACCCAGGCGGATTTGCCCGAAGTCGGCACGCAGGGGGTTGTTTCCGAAATTCTAAGCGGCCGCCGCATGCTCAATGCCCGACAAATCGCGGCGCTGGTCGCTCGCTTCGGCATCAGCGCCGAAGCTTTGCTGGAACCTGTCGGCGCCGAGCACTAATAAATCTCATCAGGAAACACTCATGCCCTCCCACACGTCCGACACGAACAAAGACGAACCCCTGCGTAATGACATCCGCCTGCTTGGCCGCATCCTCGGCGATACGGTGCGCGAACAGGAGGGCGATGCCGTTTTCGCCATCATCGAGCGCGTCCGCCAGACGGCGGTGCGCTTCGCCCGCGATGGCGATCCGGCGGCCCGCGCCGAACTGGCTGCCCTGCTCGACCCGCTGCCGCGTGAAACGACCCAGTTCGTCGTCCGCGCCTTCAGCTACTTTCTGCAACTGGCCAACATCGCCGAGGATGCGCACCACGTCCGCCGCCGTCGCGCTCACGATCTGGCCGGTTCGCCGCCGCGCGAGGGCAGCCTGATTCATGCGCTCGACCAGTTGGCGGCGAACCATGTCACGCCCGCCGCGGTGGCCGATTTTTTCACGCATGCCCTGGTTGTGCCGGTGCTCACCGCCCACCCGACCGAAGTCCAGCGCCAGAGCCTGATCGGCAATCATCGCCAGGTGGCCCGCCTGCTCGAACAGCGCGAGCGGCAGCAGATGACGCCGGACGAGGCGGACGATAACGAACAGGGGCTGGCCAACGCCATCCTGACCCTGTGGCAGTCGCGGATGCTGCGCCCGGTGCGCCTGAAGGTGCTCGACGAGGTGAAGAACGGCATCCGCTATTTCAACGAAACCTTCTTCACCGAACTGCCGCGCCTCTACATTCAGGTGACGCGGCAATTGCAGCAGCGCTACCCGGAGCAGGTCTGGGCCTTGCCGCCTTTTTTTCACGTCGGCTCGTGGATCGGCGGCGACCGCGACGGCAATCCCTTCGTCACCGCCGACATTCTGCGCGCCGCGCTGCGCCTGCAATCGGCGGCGGCGCTCAAGCACTATCTCGACGAGGTTCACGCCCTGGGCGGCGAGTTGCCGCTATCGGAACTGCTGGTCAAGGCCACGCCGGAACTGGCCGAACTGGCCCGCCAGTCGCCCGACCAATCGCCGCAGCGCGCCGACGAACCTTACCGCCGCGCCCTCTCCGGCATCTATGCCCGGCTGGCGGCGACGGCGCGGAGGCTCGATAACTTCGAGCCGATCCGTCACGAAATCGGCCAGGCCGCGTCCTATGAGCAACCGGAAGCGCTGCGCGCCGATTTGAAGGCACTGGCCCAATCGCTGAAGCAGAACGGCAGCGCCCGTCTGGCCGGCGGCCGTCTGCGCCGGTTGCTGCGCGCCGTGCAGGTATTCGGCTTTCACCTGGCCCCCATCGACCTGCGCCAGAACTCGGAAGTCCATGCCCGCAGCGTCGCCGAACTCCTGGCCGCCGCCGGTCGCTGCCCGGATTACGAGGCTTTGCCGGAGGCCGAGCGGATCGCGCTGCTGGTGGCCGAGATCGCCACCCCGCGCCCCTTGTATTCGCCGTATCTCGACTATTCGGAAGAAACGCGCGGCGAACTGGCGATCTTCTTCGCCGCCCGCGAACTGCGCCAGCGCTACGGCGCTGCCGCCCTGCCCAACTGCATCATCTCGAAAACCGATGGCGTCTCCGATCTGCTCGAACTGGCGCTGCTGCTCAAGGAGTCCGGTCTGCTAGCGCCCGGCGCGACACCCCGGCTCGATGTCAATCTCATCCCGCTGTTCGAGACCATCGAGGATTTGCAAAAGAGCGCCGCGACGATGGACGCGCTGTTCGCCCTGCCCGCCTACCGCCAATTGCTCGCCGGGCGGCGCGACGAGCAGGAAGTGATGCTCGGCTATTCCGACAGCAACAAGGATGGCGGCTTTCTGACCTCGGGTTGGGAGCTGTACAAGGCCGAAATCGAACTGACCCGCGTCTGCCGCCGGCATGGCGTGCGCCTGCGCCTGTTCCACGGGCGCGGCGGTTCCGTCGGCCGCGGCGGCGGGCCGTCCTACCACGCCATCCTGGCCCAGCCGGCGGGCGCGGTTTGCGGCCAGATTCGCCTGACCGAACAGGGCGAAGTGATCTCGACCAAATACGGCAATCCCGCCACCGGCCGGCGCAACCTCGAAGTGCTGCTGGCGGCGACGCTGGAAGCCAGCCTGACTGATCCCGAAAACAAGGTCGAACCGGCCGAATCCTTCCACGCCGTGATGGACGATCTTTCGGCCCGCGCGCTGGCCGCCTATCGCAATCTGGTTTACGAAACCCCCGGCTTCACCACCTATTTCCGTGAATCGACGGTGGTTTCCGAAATCGCCACGCTGAACATCGGCAGCCGCCCGGCCTCGCGTAAGGCTTCCGAGCGCATCGAGGATCTGCGCGCCATCCCCTGGGTTTTCTCCTGGGCGCAATGCCGCCTGATGCTGCCCGGCTGGTACGGCTTCGGCTCGGCTGTCAATGGCTATCTGCAAGACCATCCCGACGGCCTCGCCACGTTGCGGCGCATGCAAAAATCATGGCCCTTCTTCAAGAGTCTGCTCTCGAACATGGACATGGTGCTGGCCAAATCCGACCTCGCCATCGCCTCGCGCTACGCCGAACTGGTCGGCGACGCCGAGCTGCGCGCAGGCATCTTCGGCCGCATCCGCGCCGAATGGCAGTTAACGCGCCGGCATCTGCTGGCCATCCTCGAACAGGACGATTTTCTTGCCGACAATCCGATGCTCAAGCGCTCGCTGCAATTGCGCGCGCCCTATATGGATCCGCTCAACCACCTTCAGGTCGAACTGCTCAAGCGTCACCGCGCGGGCGTTACCGACGAACGCGTGGCGCGCGGCATCCATCTGACCATCAATGGCATCGCCTCGGGATTGCGCAACAGCGGGTAATTCCCTCGATGATCCCGATCGCGGCTTTTCAGGTTTTGCCACACGACTGTGAAATACTGTGCAACGAAATCCCCGCCGGAAGGCAATTTGCAGCGCTTTCGGTTATGATTACGGTCTATCGGTCGGGTATTGCGCATTATTCAGTGAACACATCAGGAGGAAATCATTCCATGCGTGGCAACGTCATCAAAAATACCGTCCAATGGATCATCATGGCCGCCGCGTTCGTCGCTGCCGGCTGCGCCAGCAATCACCCCGCAGCGCCGGCCTTGGCGGCATCCGCCGACTACAGCTACAAAATCGGCCCGGGCGACAACCTCAATATCGTCGTCTGGCGCAATCCAGAACTGTCGATGGCGGTTCCCGTCCGCCCGGATGGCAAGATTTCCTCTCCCTTGATCGATGACCTCGACGCCATGGGCAAAGATCCCACCAGCCTCGCCCGCGACATCGAGAAGGAGTTGGCGAAATACATCCGCGACCCGGTCGTCACCGTCATCGTCACCAGCTTCGTCGGCCCGTACAGCGAGCAGATCCGCGTGATCGGCGAAGCGACCAAGCCGCAGATTCTCGCCTACAAGCAAAAAATGACCCTGCTTGACGTGATGATCGCTGTCGGCGGCATCACGGATTTCGCCGATGGCAACAATGCCAGCATTCTGCGTACCGGCGAGGCCAACGCCCAGTACTCCGTGCGGCTGAAGGATCTGGTCAAGGGCGGCGACGTCTCGGCCAATGTCGAGATGAAACCCGGCGACGTGCTGATCATTCCGCAGAGTTGGTTCTGATCGGCCGCGTTTCGATAGACCTTGCCCACGCCGCCGGCCGGGCGACAACACGCTTGGATTTTTAATGGAAGAAATTCTTCACCAGGCCCAGGCCATCCTGCGTGCAACCTGGAAGCACCGTCACCTCGGCATGCTGGTCGCATGGATCGTGGGCGCCATCGCCGCCGGCATCATTCTGCGCATCCCGGATCGGTATGAAGCATCGGCGCGCATTTTTGTCGATACGCAATCGATCCTGAAGCCGCTGATGTCCGGCCTGGCCGTTCAGCCCAACGTCGAACAACAGGTGATGATGCTCAGCCGGACGCTGATCAGCCGGCCGAACATCGAGAAATTGATTCGCATGGCCGACCTCGACCTCGGCACCAAGGACAGCAAGGCCGCACAGGAAGCCTTGATCGACCAACTGACCCGGTCGCTCAGAATCCAGAGCGTCGGCCGCGACAATCTCTACGTCCTGTCCTACCAGGCCACCGACCCGGTCAAGGCGCAGCGCGTCGTCCAGGGGCTGGTGTCGATCTTTGTCGAGTCGAGCCTTGGCAACAAGCGCCAGGATTCCGACTCGGCGCGCAAATTCATCGAAGAACAGATCCGCAATTACGAAGCCAAATTGCAGGAAGCGGAAAGCCGCCTCAAGGACTTCAAGCTGCGTAACATCGATCTGCAAATCGGCGACGGAAAAACCAGCGCCGATCGCCTTTCCGAGTTGTCCACGCAACTCAGCGCTTCGCGCCTGGCCTTGCGCGAAGCGCAAAATTCCCGTGATTCTCTGCGCCGCCAGATCGTCGGCGAGGAACCGGTACTGCTGCCCGACTCTCCCGGAGGCGCCGATTCGGGCATTTCCCTGCCGGAAATCGATGGCCGCATCGATGTCCAGAAGCGCAACCTCGATACCCTCTTGCAACGCTATACCGAGCAACATCCCGACGTCATCGGCGCCCGCCGGCTCATCAAGGATCTCGAAGAACAGAAACAGGAGCAATTGCTGGCCCGCAAGAAGCTCGCGGCAACCAACCCCAGCGTCTCGATCAGCAACAATCCGGTCTATCAGCAATTGAAAGTTTCCCTGGCCGAGGCCGAGGCCAATGTGGCTTCACTCCAGGCGCGCGTCGCGGAATATGAAGAGCGCTACAAGCGAACAATCGAACTGATGCGGACACAGCCGCAACTGGAAGCAGAATTTGCCCAACTGAACCGCGACTATGACATCAACAAGAAAAATTACGAGCAATTGGTCGCCCGCCGCGAAGCGGCCGAGCTTTCCGGCGATCTCGATGCCGCCGGTTCCGTTGCCGATTTCCGCCTGATCGATCCGCCGCGCGCCTCGCAAAAACCGGTGGCGCCGAATCGCATGCTGCTGTTCCCGCTTGGTTTGCTGTTCGGTCTGGCCTCCGGCCTCCTGGCCGCTTTCGTCGCCAGCCAGATCCGCCCGGTATTCTTTGAAGGCCAATCCCTGCGCAAAGTCACCGGTCTCCCCCTGCTCGGCACCATCTCGCTGTTCCCCAATGAAACCCGCCGGCTCAAGGAAAAATCGACCCTGCGCCGCTTCCTGCTGGCCACCGCCGGGCTGTTCGCTGCTTATGGAGTCGGCATGGCCGCGCTCTTCCTCCTTTCCCAACGCGCGGCCTGAAAGTGATCGATGAGTCTGATTGAACAAGCGGCCAGGCGCCTGGAGCAACTTCGCGGCGCAGGCGTCGAATTACCCGACGAAGTCACGTCGCCGCCACTTCGCCAAGGCAGCGGCAAAGCCGCCAGAAGTGATGCCGACTCCCATGCCGTCGCAATTCCGACGCCGAGGCCAGTCAGCGAAGAAAAAAAGGCGGCAGCAACGGTTTCCAAACGCATCGAGCTCGATCTCGATGCCATTTCCGCCTCTGGCCTTTTGGTGCCGCAAGCCTCCCGCAGCCAGTTGGCGGATGAATTTCGCGTCATCAAGCGGCCGCTGCTCGCCAATGCCACGGGCAAAGGCGGCGAACCGGTCGCCAACGGCAACCTGATCATGGTCACCAGTGCGCTGCCAGGCGAGGGCAAGAGTTTCACCGCCATCAACCTGGCCATCAGTATCGCCATGGAACTCGACAATACGGTCATGCTGGTCGATGCCGACGTGGCTCACCCGTCGGTCCTCCGCATGCTCGGTTTGCCGCCGGCTCCCGGCCTGCTTGATGTGGTGGGCAAGAATTCGGTCGACATTTCCGGCGTCCTGATGCGCACCAATATCGAAAAACTGTCCATTCTGCCCAGCGGCACCCCGCACTCGCGCGCGACCGAACTGCTGGCCAGCGACGCCATGGTTCGCTTGCTCAACGACATGGCCAGCCGCTACAGCGATCGCATCATCATTTTCGACTCCCCGCCTCTGTTGCTGACCACCGAATCGCGCGTCCTCGCCACGCACATGGGGCAGATCGTCGTCGTCGTTCACGCCGAAAGCACCACGCAGGTCGCTGTCAGGCAGGCGATCGATACCATCGAGAACTGCCCGGTCAAGATGATGATCCTCAACCAGGCACGGCAGGCATCTTCCGATGGATACGGGTACGGCTATGGATACGGTTACGGATATGGGCATGAGAAAAAATAGCTTTCTCGCCCCCTGTCCGCTGACGGTCGCCTTCGCCCTCATCCTGCCATGGCCGGCAATAGCCCAGCAGACGGTTACAGGCGCCATGCCAACGCCGGGCGTCGGCATGCCGGCAACGATCAATACGGCTCAAGACGATGCCGCCGATCAGGGAAGCGGCAAGCGCGCCTGGGCGATCTCGCCGCGCATCGGCGCCTCGCTGACCTCGACCAATCACCCCAACGTCGGCGGCAGCGTCGGAAACCAAAATACCCTGATTACCGAAATTTCGCCCGGTATCCATATCCAGGCACAAACCGTCCGCCTGCAAGGCTATCTGGATTATTCCCTGAACGGCCAGTTCTATTCCCGCGGCAACGGCAGCCGGAACCGGAACGCCCTCAATGCCTTCGCCACGCTGGAAGCCATTGACAACTGGCTCTTCGTCGATGTCAGCGGCAATATTGCGCAGCAGACCATTTCCGCCTTCGGCCCGCAATCGCCCAGCGGCGCGTCGGTCAACAGCAACAGCACGGAAACGTCGACCTACCGCGTCTCTCCTTATATCCGCGGAACCATCGGCCATGTCGCCGATTACATGGTTCGCTATAACGTCTCGACAACCCGGGCGGATAGCGCGCTGGCTTCCAATGTCGATGTCTCGCAATGGATCGGCCAGCTACGTGGCGATACGCCGTTCCACAATCTGCGCTGGACTCTCGACGCCAGCCGCCAGAGCGCCGATTACGCCAATGGCCGCAAAACCGATGCCGATCTGTCCCGCCTGCTGCTCACCTATCTGATCACGCCGCAATTCAGCCTTTCCGCCAGCACCGGCTGGGAACGCAATGATTACGCCTCGCCCGACCAGGAGAGCAAGACGACTTATGGTTATGGCTTCGACTGGAATCCAACCCCGCGCACCCAGATCTCCGCCTTCCGGGAACGCCGTTTCTTTGGCAATGGCCACCGTCTGAACATCAGCCACCGCTTCCCGAACAGCAGCATTCGCTATACCGACAGCCGTGACGTCTCGGTATTACCCAACCAGTTTGGCTCGGTGGGCCTGGGCAGCATGTACGACATGGTTTTCAATATGCTGGCCAACGCCAATCCCGGCGCCGACCCGATCGATCTGGCCAACATCACCAACCAGTTCCTCCAGTCCACCGGTATCGACCCCAACCAGCAGATCGTCAGCGGCTTCCTGTCATCGCGAGCCAGCGAGCAACGGCAACAACAACTGGCTTTCATCCTGCGTGGCACCCGCAACACGCTGACAGTGCAATACAACCGCAGCAAAAACTCGACCTTCGCCGCCACGCAGTTCAATCTTCTGGATGATTTCTCGCAGAGTTCCTCGATCCTCCAGAAAGGTTTTAGCGTCACTTTCTCGCATCGCCTGAGCGCCGTTTCCAATCTCAACCTTCTCGCCAGCCAGCAAAAGAGTACCGGCAATTACATCGGCACAGGCAATCTCGATGCCACGACCACGCTCTATCAACTCAGCCTGACCACCCAATTGGGGGCGAAAACCAACGGTTCGCTCAGCGTGCGTCACACGAAATATGACAGCAACACCAATCCTTATACTGAAAACGCCCTGATCGCCTCCCTTCTCTACCGTTACTGACACATGTATGAAGCCTTCTATGGTCTGAGCAGCAAGCCTTTCCAGCTCAATCCAGACCCCTCGTTCTATTTCGGCAGCAAACAGCACCGCCGGGCGGCCGCTTATCTCAATTACGGCATGCATCAGAACGAAGGCTTCATCGTCATCACCGGCGAAGTCGGGGCCGGCAAGACCACGCTCGTCCGCGGTATGCTCGACAGCCTCGATCAGAAAAAAGTGGTCGCCGCCCACCTGGTCAGCACCCAGCTCGATGCCGACGACACGTTGCGACTGGTCGGAGCCGCCTTCGGCCTGCGCACCAAGGATGTTTCCAAGGCCGACGTGCTGATGACACTGGAAGCCTTCCTCATCAGCGTCGCCAGCAAGGGCAAGCGCTGCCTGTTGATCGTCGACGAGGCGCAGAATCTGACGGCGCGCGCCGTCGAGGAACTGCGCATGCTGTCCAATTTCCAATACGGCAATCACACCCTGCTGCAAAGTTACCTGATCGGCCAGTCCGAATTCCGGCAGATGCTGCAAAGTCCGAACATGATGCAATTCCGTCAACGGATCACCGCCGCCTGCCACATCGGGCCGCTCGATGCCGAGGAAACCCGCGCCTACATCGAACATCGGCTGAAATGCGCCGGCTCGTCCGGCTCGCCGGCCATCAGCGGCCCAGCCTACGAGGCCATCTTCAAGGCCAGCGGCGGCATCCCGCGACGCATCAACGCCGTCTGCGACCGTCTGCTACTGTTCGGCTATCTGAGCGGCAAGAAGGATTTCGACGCGGCCGACGTCGAAGAAGTCGCTCGCGAGATCAGCGAGGAGACCACAGGCGGCGGCATCTTCGCGCAGCCGCCTCAGAACGACTTCCGTGACGACCCGGGCGCACTACTGACCAACATGAACATCCAGTTCGGCAAGCGGCTCGCTCACCTCGAACGCAGCATGCTGCAACTCGAAAAAATCAACAGCGCGACCCTCGCCTTGCTGCACAAACTGGTTGCCGATGGCCGGCAACTGACCAAGAAACCCAGCGAAAGCCATAAAACCAATGCCTGAAACCTGGCCCAACGATCTCGGCCCCGTCATTTGCGTCGTCGGCGCTCGACCCAATTTCATGAAAATGGCGCCCATCCTGCGCGCTTTCGCGGCGCATGCGCCAGCCATCCCGACCCTGCTGCTGCATACCGGCCAGCATTACGACCGCGACATGAACGACCGGCTGTTCGAGGATCTGCGCCTGCCCCGCCCGGACATCAATCTGGAAGTCGGCTCCGGTTCGCATGCCGTGCAAACGGCCGAGGTCATGAAGCGCTTCGAGCCGGTGCTCGATGAGCGCCGACCTTCTTGCGTGCTGGTCGTCGGCGATGTCAATTCGACGCTGGCCTGCACCTTGGTCGCCGCCAAGAAAAACATTCCGGTGGTGCATGTCGAGGCCGGTCTGCGCAGTTACGACCGCGCCATGCCGGAAGAAATCAACCGCCTCCTCACCGATCAAATCGCCGACCGGTTGTACACCACCGAGCGCAGCGCTGCCGACAATCTGGCGCGCGAGGGCATCGCCGCCGAGCGCGTGCGCTTCGTCGGCAACGTGATGATCGATTCGCTGCTGAGCAACCGCCAGGTCGCCCGTCCTCCAGCAGCCACCCTCTTGGCCGGCGGCGGCGACCCGGCCCTGATCGGCGGCGCCGAGGGCTATGGCATTGTCACCCTGCATCGCCCGTCGAATGTCGACGATGCCGACACCCTCGCTTCGCTGCTCGGCGTTCTGCGCGAGATTGCCAAACGCCTGCCGCTGGTCTTCGCGCTGCATCCGCGCACCCGCGGCAACATCGAGCGTTTCGGCCTGCACCACCTGGTCGACACGCCGCGCATGCTGCTGCTGCCGCCGCAAGGCTACCTGGAAATGCTCGGCCTGATGGCCGGCGCGCGCATCGTGCTGACCGATTCCGGCGGCTTGCAGGAGGAAACCACGGCGCTGGGCGTGCCCTGCCTGACCCTGCGCGAGAATACCGAGCGCCCGATCACCGTCGAGCAAGGCACCAATACCCTGGTCGGCCGCGACATCGAGGCGATTCGCCGCCACACCGCCGAAATCCTGGCTGGCCGGGGCAAGAGCGGCCGCGTGCCGGAACTGTGGGATGGCCGCGCCGCCGAGCGCATCGCCGCCGACCTGGGCGGCTGGCTGCTCGACCGTCACGCCGCCGGCGGCTGCTGAGTATTTGCTGATGGCCGCCCAGTCGACCGGCAAGGCTGTTTTCAGCCCAACCGTTGATGGCTGGACGTATTTCCGGTAACGCTATGTTTACACACGAACTTTCCAAAAACGACAGCCGCGCCAAATCGAGTGCTGACGTGGCATCAACGGATAGTTTGAA
>Ga0209628_10002118_pt1 | contig 13301 bp, 17 predicted proteins | sample TergutCu122P4_FD_187285 | JGI IMG/M metagenome (GOLD analysis project Ga0209628, IMG submission 187285) | Cubitermes ugandensis P4 segment gut microbial communities from Kakamega Forest, Kenya - Cu122 P4 (SPAdes) (version 2) | ecosystem: Host-associated > Arthropoda: Insects > Digestive system...
TAGTAGCTGCCTGGTCATCTTTTGCCTTTGCATCATCTGCTTTAGCAGCTGCCTTGTCATCTTTTGCCTTTGCATCATCTGCTTTAGCAGCTGCCTTGTCATCTTTTGCCTTTGCATCATCTGCTTTAGCGGCTGCCTTGTCATCTTTTGCCTTTGCATCATCTGCTTTAGTAGCTGCCTTGTCATCTTTTTTCAGGATTACTGTTTCAAGTGAGGTTTTCTTATTTGCCTGCAATTGCAATGAAGTTGAATAAGGTTTATAACCTTCTTTTATTGCTGACAAAGTTACTTTACCTTCAGAGGAAGAAAATGTAACCGTTCCGTTTACATTACTTTTTGTTGTCGCAAACTCTCCATTTTCTTTTGTCAAGATGAAGGTAACATTCTCTATAGGGGAACCCATAGCGTCTAGAACAGTAAAACTAAAACTATTTTCAGTTTCTGCCTTTTCAACTGTTGCAGTCTCAGGTGTGCTTTTTTCAACTGCTGCAGTTTCGGGCGCGGTTTTTTCAACTGCCACAGAGGTGTTCTGGTCACTAGGCATGGCCCAAAGCATTCCGCAACAGATTCCCAGTACCCCTAATGCGCCTAAAACGACTATTAACGTAAACGTCCTTTTTCGTTTCATACATTCTCCTTTTTTTAATTTTTAATAATGATACTATCACCTTCAAGTTCCGTTTTTCACTCTCTGCGCCCCCCCTTCTTAAATTGTTTCTTAAGGTCCTTAGTTTTTCATCACCTCCTTTCAGTTGGATTAATGATCTTTCTCGTATCTTTGTATTTGTTTTCAGAATTAATGTCGCAGTCAATATTTTGAAGACTTTTTATGTCCCCAACTTGAACTTTCGCTAACATTTCATAATCATATTGGGTCATTAATCCGGATCCAACCTTATTAAAAATATGTTGCTTGGCTCCGCTGTTTTTCACAATTAACACCTCCGTTTTCATACACCTAGACGTATTGATTCTAAACATATATTATTAATATGCGCATTATTATTCCTGATATAAAATAAATATTATCATATTTAAACCAATTATTCAATGGGAATATTACTCAATGAGAATAATTGATTAATTGGATGAAGAAAATATCAAATAAAACCCTTTTTAATGGTTTTATTTCTCTCTTAAATTCAGCGCTATAGTGTTCGCTAACCCAGAGAAGTTAAGATTCTTATGTATATGAGACCTTAGACCCTATTTGTCATTATATATGTTATTATGACAAAAGATATATTTAATGTCAAATTTTTTGTTCTGGATTGCCTAGACCAACAAGAAACAACGGATTTAGTGAATCTAGTAATTTGTACAACATTATTAAACAATTAATATATATTGATTAACGTATAATTGACAAACAAAAACATATGTCATACAATAAAACCAAGAGGGGGAGAAGAGTGTGACAAAGAGGCAACATTCAAAATCCAAACAAGATCCTACAATTAGATTTTTAAATATCATTATTCGCGGAATCAAAAGAATTATTGGAAATCGCAAGCTCATAATTGGTTTGTTCTTTTCGTTGCTTGTCAGCGTAATATGGTATAACCTCCAATCTTTAATATTAAGTATCGAGGGTCTGCCGATACCTGTCAGACATCTGATCTATTGGACAGTTTTACTTTTCCCCTTACTTTATTTGGCTGTTCTTGGCCTTAGCCAAGGCGATTTACTAAAAGATACGGTCCTAAACGCTCAACTGATTAGTCGAAAAAACAGAAATAAAAAAACATATTGGCTTTTTTACTCAAAAAACAACCCGTATCTCCAGTGGCTAAATCTTAAACCGGAAATAGAGACGGCATTAAACATGAAAATCCTCAATATCAAAGAGATAAATAAAAGAACTATACAAATAATCGCGATTGACAATAAATATAAGATGCCTACATATGTGAAATGGAACGACGATGAATTCATTTCGAGGGATGATGGACGTGTTTATTTAGGAATGAATGAGATTGAGAAAGTATGGTTCGACCTTGATGTAGATCCCCATTCATATATAGCCGGCCGCCCAGGGGCCGGGAAGTCTGTGCTTTTAAACTCCATTCTCAAGCAAATGGCCTGCAAAAATGCGAAGCTTTATATGTTTGATTTTAAAGGAGGAGTTGAATTTGGTCTAAAAGCGGAACAATTGGGCACGGTTGTTTTGGATCATAGCCGCGCCTTAGAAACATTAAAGGAAATTGTAGAAGAGCTAAATCGACGACTTGACTTATTCCGCAAAACCAAAGTTAAAAAGCTTTCTGACTACAACGAAAGAACAAGAGAGGATATGCCGCGGTGGGCTTTGTTTATTGATGAAATTGGGGAAATGCTGGATCAGAGAGGATTAAGTAAGGATGAGAAAGTCCTTGTTGAAGGAATCAATCGTGCATTATCAACCATTGCACGCCAGGGGCGGGCAGCTGGTATTCATATGTTCTTGGGTACTCAGCGTCCAGATGCAACTGTTCTTACAGGGCAGTTCAGATCACAAATTGCGATACACATAACGGGACCATTAGACGAAGTAACCAGTAAGATTGTTGAGATTCCTGAGGCAAAGACATTGCCAAGCGAACCTAAAGGAAGATTTTTAATAAAGAAAGGCGTCAAAATATATGATTTTCAGGCCCCTTATTTTACAGACGATGATTTTAACAACCTAAAACCCAGTGAAAACAAAAATATAAATGTTTCAACACCAAAAATAAGTTTGGCTAAACTGGATCATGAGCTGACGACACAGAAGGTGAAGCAACCACCTAAAAAGCCAAAGCTCAATTTTAATTATGACGATGAGGAATGCGGAGAAAGAAAAGAGGCTTGAAGGAGAGATGGCTTATGATAGAAAGCTATGTACAGGAATTTATTGAAATCACAAAACATCTAAAGAAACGCCAAGATACTATAAAAAGAGGAGAATTTTTGTTATCAACAAGAGAAACAGTTACAAATCTTCTAAATAAGAACATGTATGATACAGCTGACAATAAATTAAAGATATGGCGGGGCCTACGTTGGATTGACACGGATCCGCAGCGTGTTACCCGCAGAATATATGGAATATATGAGAATGGTAAACCCATCCCTATGATTAAGATTAACTTGAGGATTTATCAGGTGCTTTCCAAGATCGTAGAAGAAGGGAGCTGATGTTCTCTTGTCTGTGGGCAATTTCTCTCGTCAGTCCTGAAGACCGAAAAAATTGGCTTGACAAAGTTGGCCACCTTACCATGCTCTTTCTCCTTTCAAACCTAACTAAAAATTATGCTTTTCCGAATCTAGAATAATTGATTGTTCCTGTTGCTTCGTTTCCGGTTTAGCCTTTTCAATGGTTTTTGGGGATTGGTCATTTTGACTCATTCTTTCAAATGCTGCATTCAGCATGTAGTTGCTCAAAGACCTCCTTTCAGATTTTGCAGCCTGCTCAAGCTGCTCTTTTTCTTCTGCCGTACAACGAACCCCAATACTTGTTTGTTTAGCCACTTTCCCCACCCCTTGCCTTTTTGTTGTATAACATATGTTCATGTTTGTCAATACATATGTCAAACAATACTTTGTGTGCCGTTGTACGAAAGAAATAACCGCAGGATCTATGAAAAAAGCTTACTGCCAAAATCAATCTTTATTCCGTGTAAGCTTTTCGAATTCGGTTATTATTCTGTAGTCCAGGGAATTTAGATATATGATTACTATATTATATTAGCATATATATAGTATATATAAAAAATATATATAAAGTTTAGATATATGATTGATATATTATATTAGTATATATATAATATATATACGATATACATATATATTATATATATGATATAATACACCTAAAGGAGGACGCACATGGCTAGAGTTATATTGATATCAAATGCAAAGGGAGGAGTCGGCAAAACAACGACCGCTAGGGAATTATCAGCAGGGTTAGCAATTGAAGGATATAATGTGCTTGGTGTCGATTTTGACCCGCAAGGGAACTTTTCACTTGGCTGCGGTGCAGAAAGGTATGATGTCGCGACATCCTATCACTTTATTACCGGGAAGGCAACATTTGAAGAGGTGATTCAAAGGGTTAATGGGTTTGATATCATCCCAGCAAATAGCATGCTAAACGCCGCAGAAGCAGAAATCCCTACGATTGGAAGGGAGTATAAGCTAAAAGAAAAATTAACGCCAATTGCTGACAATTTCGACTTCATTATCATAGATCCACCTCCCGGGTTGGGATTTTTTACTATAAGTGGTTTTGTTGCAGCAACAGAAGTAATAATTCCCTCTGAAGCGGCGATATTCTCTGTAGATGCCGTTGACAAGATCTACGATATGATAAAAAATGTAAAGACGTATCTAAACAGAGACATTATTGTGGCGGGGATACTTTTAACTATGTACGATGACAGAACGATTAATGGTCAGTCTATGAAAAACCTCACAAAAGAGTTGAGCAAAGAATTGGGAACAGAAGAACTAGAAATACCTGTTTTCGATCAGTATATTAGGTCTAGTGTCCGAATACCTGATTCACAAGAAAAGGGGATCAATATCTTTGAGTATGCGCCAAGATCAACTGTTGCGGAAGATTATCGTGCTTTTATAAAGGAATACTTAGGGAAGGAGTAATAATATGGGGAAGTATGACTATGACCCAGTCCTGGCAATGAACAAAATTAGGGGGGGCGCGACTGTTGCTCAGCCCATTGACTTACCAGGACCAAGCAAGCAAACAGAGAAACAAAAAAATGAGCAAAACGGTAGGCCAAAGGCAGCTCAAGTAGTGCAGCCGTCCGAGAAACCAGAGACGAAAAGCAAAGCAGTTCTTATAAAGCTCAAGCCATCAACACATCAAAAAGCAACAAAAAAGTTCAGGAATATAGGTGTGAACTTCAATGATGGTGTGCACCAGCTTCTTGACACATTTGGCGAGGGAGAATTGTTTGTTCTTAGTAGAGACACATATGAGAAGATATCCATGGTGTGTAAGGATAAAGACGTTGGTGGAGTGATAACAGGGTTGATTGAACAGTATCTAGAAGGATGATATCTTAATTAGCGAAAATGTTGGCTAGACACCTAATTCACCTTACCACCACGTATTACAGATTGCACATATTTCCGGATGGAATCAGACACAGACTCGCCAGGAGGTAAAACTGACTCAAATTTTTCCTTTTCTTTTGGGGTGATCCTTGCACGAATAACCTCTGTTAGAGATTCCGGGCTTTTCGTGTACCCATAGAATTTATAGAGGGGCTCCGGCAGAGGGATTCCTTTGCGTTTGCGTGGGTGATCTCCGTTATAATCATTTAAATCAGCCTCATTGATCTTTCTAAACGGATCAATTTTGTGTGTTTTTAAGGCACCGTCACTCAATTCAACCACCAGTGCCGTTGGTAGTTGCTCTAAAAACCACGCTCCATTTATCTCTTTTGTCGCTGCTTCTCTGATCAACCATTCATGTGGTTCGGAACACGGATCAGGATAATACACCCTTTCATCTTCGTCATCCATTAAAACAATAATTCTATTAATACGAGATTTTAAGTTCTCATCATTGACGCTTTCACGCCACTGTTCCATTTCTCTAATCGTAAACAGTGTTTTCCATATTGTCTTTTCTCCCATGACTTCCCTGCCTTTCTCCCCTTGTCTGGGGGTTCGCAAATTTTTCTTCTTACTCTCCCTTGTCTTTGCTAATCCAGCAGGAGCAGGGCAAAACTCCTGCTGGCCCTATAAGTGCTGTTGTTCACCCAGGGATACATATCCATCCTGTGCAATTATGATGTGATCATGTATGGTGATGCCCAAAATGTTACCAGCCGCTACCAGACGTCCAGTCACCTTTATATCTTCTGTGCTTGGATCTGGATTCCCTGATGGGTGATTATGAACTAATATTATAGCTGCTGTTTGACAAAGAATAGCTCGCACAAATACCTCACGAGGATGTACAAGCGTCGAATCCAAGTTACCATGAGAGATGCGAAAAATACCTTTAACTTCGTTTTTAATATTCAGTGCTAACATGAAAAAATACTCTTCACACATTCTGTCGGCTTTGAAAATCGTTTTCATCATATTGACAACATCGCCAGGACTGTTTATTTTTTTTGTACCGTCATAATTGCAGGCCATTTCCTGCACTAACATCGGGAAACCGTTTTCATTCATAATTATGTTGAATTCCTTAATCCTTACTGCCATTTTGCTATCTCCCTTCCCCTTTTCGCCGGGTCGCGTTTTATATTTATATTGTAGCTCATACGGGCTACAAAGTCAAGCTTTTTTTGTTAATGTTCCCCAAAATTTTTTTGGCGTCCATATTTTTTCTTCCGGGTAGAATATTTTTATTTTAAAGATTTGAAAAGTGTGCTTAATAGCTTTACATCTTTTCGTCATACATTTAGCATACAATGTTTTACATATATGTTTGACAAATGACAACATATGTTGTACAATTATAAAGATGTCATGAGGAAGGGAGCTTAGTGTGTTACTCAATTAAAATACAAAGGAGGGGAGTGAGTGAGTAAGAGCTTAACTATCGGGGTGCGCTGTACCCCAGAGCAAAAAAAGCTAATCGAACAGGCGGCAGAATCTGAAAGGAGGAGTTTAAGCAATTATGTTTTAAATGCAGTGTTCGACAGAATTAAGCAAGCCGACCAAGCTAACACAAAAGATATTGCAAGGGTTAACCCAGACCCTCATCAACCTGGAAAATCAAGCATTCTAGAAACTACACAACACAATTTTTGAAAAGGAGCAAAAGAAGCATGGAGGCAACATCAAAGGTGTCAATAGACATTGGAAACGGCTATGTCAAGGCCGTAAACGAAAGAGGGGAAACCCTTCATTTCCCAACAGTTCTCAAGGAGAACCAGGGCATAAATGTCTTAGGAAAGTCTGATAACCCCTACGATATAGAAATTGATGGAGAAAGTTTTTATATTGGTGATCTTGCACTTGCCAAAAGAGGCACGCGACAATGGCAAAATGACAGGGCTTTCAATACAGATACTCCAAAATATATAGCATTATGTTGTCATTTACTGACTGATCAAACGAATCCGGAAGTTAATCTTTGCTTGGGGTTGCCCTACTCCTATTATCTGCACTTTAAAAAGGGAGAAAGACTGATTGCAGAATTAAGCGGTCGGGAAATTAAAACTGTGTATAAAGATACCGCGAAAACTATAACCATAGCTAGAATTTCTGTATTTCCCCAAGGAGTAGGGGCGTATTTTGCAAATCTGTATGATATAGGCGGCCAGCCTATTGTTGGTGCCGAAGAAAATATAAGAGCAATATTTATCGACATCGGGTATCGAACCGTTGACATCGTCGCATTCGAATTACTGGGTAACACCTTTGAACTGCTTGAAGACTGTAGTGCTTCGCTGGAGGAATGCGGTATATCCAGTGCCATAAGTGACATTGCTGATTGTATATCAAAGGTCGGCAGCCGCGAAATAAACACTAACGAGGTTGAGTCTGCGATACAAAACAATAACTCCCGTATAAATGATATGTATGGGCAAATTGACTTTACAAAAGAGGAATCACAAGCCTATAACAAATTAGCAAAGCATATCATTACATCAATAAATCAAAAGATGGGAGTCGAGCTGCGTCGGCACAGCAAGATATTCCTAACTGGAGGCGGCGCCTCAAAATTGTACCCTTATATGCAAGCAACATATTCAAATATCATGCTGCAAGATGATTATATCTATTGTAATGCTAAAGGCTATTTAGCACTTGAAAACACCAAAAACAACAACCGCCACCCCCAACAATAGAATAAGCGGTTGTTGTAAGTTGTTAACCAGGCAGCATTATAACTGCCTGGTTTTAGTTTATTATACGTACCGCGTACGAGTCAACATCAAAACTCCACAATTACAGCTGATACAAACAGGGAACACCTCCACCAAGGAGGCTTACTCTAAGTTTTCAATTGCCAATATTGTTAAGCTGTGGATATGTTAATGTTCCTCAAAATTTTTTTGACGTTATTTTTTTGACGTTCATATTTTGATTTTAAGGCTCTAAAAAGTGTACTTAATATTTTTCTACCTTTTTGTTTTTACACGCCTCCAGCATACCTTAAATTGGAGAAATATATGCTGTTGCTCCCGATCGGCATGAGACCCGAGTCAAGAGAGCGGCGTGTTACCCCGTGTTGTATGTACCGCGCTTTGAGATTTGTTTTTATTATAGGAAGTCTCGTAGTTACTATGTACATATTGTCTATGTCGACATGAATTCTTAGGATTCATGATTCACGCTATTAGACTGTTAGAGCTCACGGCGGACCATTGACCTGGTGGTAACCAATCCACGTATAACAGAGTGGCCAATGCCGAGAACTGTTCATGTCTTTAGCTCTTCCAAAACATCCTCAAGTAACTGTGTTGGAGAACCGAAAAAACGTGTTCGTAGGACTTAACAAAAGTCACTACATAACAGATTAGGGAAAGACGGGAAGCCGCATGAATCAAAACCCGGAAGAAAAGGCGGCACTCCATTGAGTGTGTTACAAGGCTACCAAATTACATATCTAACTATGTCACTCACTTACTCCGCGGCCGGCCATGGATCCCAGGATGTAATGAGTGACATTTTTCAGAAAATCACTTGACAATGGGAAGCAGAATACTATATAATATATATAAGTTATATATTATATATAAGGAGGGAGCCAGGTGAATTTAGTCGATATTGCATGAGGGATATATGTCCAGATTGCGGAGCTGGAAGGAGGTTTGCTAAATTATGATATTAACGAGTTTGGTTAGAGATATTGCCCCGCTGGTGGGGGATGACGGGATGTGTCAAATCTTGATATGGAAAGTAGGGAGAAGCTGGCATTATCAAGAGCTTTGGCACTATGACAAGGATTATACAAACGATCCGATATGGCAAGATGAATACTTCGATGAGGTTCAGTCAGTTGCAAGCGCAACCAATGACGATCCCAATGCTGTTATACTATCAGCATATGAAACTTTTGCTTCTCAAAACCAAAAGCACGTTCGCAGGCAGGTTATTGTGAATTACTACTATAACAAATATCGCTATGAAATCGAAACGTGTTCAGATGGGATTTTTAGTCTTCGTCTGTTTGAAGACGGGAAGAAGGCAGGAGTACACACGTTTTCACCAGAAAAAGATTCACAGAATGAAAATGCCGCCTATTTCAAGGCTTTGCAAGCAGGTGAGGAGTGGCGTATATCTAAAGTTGGCAGAACCCGTCTAAACTAAGTACCCTATAGGGAAGGAGATATGACAAATGAGTATTGGAAAAATCGGTGCCGCCTCAATGATGAAATTTTATAAAAAAGAGGATTTCATATTAGAAAAGGTTCCGAGTTATGCTCTTCTCTTAAAAGAAGATGATGGAGTAAGGGTATGGGATTTTTACGGAAATGAAGAAGCGTTTCAAGACCAAATACAGCACATGATAAAAAATGGATGGAAAAATAAAAGAGACTTTAAAAGAATAAGCAGTTTATATGAACACCTCAATGAATTAGAAAACATCAAGGATGGTGGCATGTCAGTTGCTGCAGCAAAAGAGCGTTTGCGTTGTATTATCGATATGCATGAAAAGGGGATTGAACATATTTATATCGATCCTAAAAATGAAGTTATGACGAAAAAGGACAGGGGTAATGATTTTATACCTTAGAAAAGGCTGAAAGGAGACTGGATTTATGGGCTATACGTATGATCTCGCGGAAATAGATGATAATCGCTGGAGATTATGACGAGGCAAAGGTTGACGCTGATATCTGGATGGAAAGTGAATCTGATGATTATATCGGTACTCATTACATCCGGACATCCGGAGATCCGCAGCTGGTAGCGGCTTAATGTGAGTGCCAGGAAAAGGGGTAGATATTGCAGTGGCTAAAAAAATAGTGAGGACTCTTTCTATTCGTCCAGACCTATGGGAAGATGCTCAGAAGATTGCTGATGTTGAGTTAACAAGCATAAGCGCGGTTATATCAGAGTATTTAGAACGCTATGTTGAGATGAATACTGACAAACTGAAGGAATACGACCGAATTAAAAACGAAAAGAAATCAAGATAAATAGGGGTAATACCAGCACATGCTCGGGGCTCCCGATCGGGAGCCCCGAGCCAGGAGAGCGGTGTGTTATATGTACAACTCGCTATCGCTCGCAGTACATATAACACCACGGTATATATTACTACGTAATATATACCTCATTATGGGCCCGTACCGTAATGTGCTATAATATGTTGTAAATACTGATTTTTTTCATGTACTATATATCTGATATAGATTATGGAGGCAGTACAATGAAATATGATATTCTTTTACCATTTCGTTCCTACTTAAACGACACTTTCAGCAACAAAAATACTGCGGACCGTTATTATCAAACCGGGCGCAAAACCCCTGGCTTCAGACATGGGGATATAAGCCATTCGTATTTGCATTAGAATTGATATCATGATATAACACTTGCATGAGATATAAAACAAACAACAACATCGTCTATTCTTGCAAATATCATGTTGTCTGGTGTCCGAAGTATCGGCGTAAAGTTCTTGTGGGAGGGGTATCGGAACGGCTCAAAGAATTGATAGAACAACGGTGTGCAGAAATAAAAGTGGACCTGATTGAGATAGAAATCATGCCGGATCATGTGCACTTGCTCATTGAGGTAGACCCGCAATTTGGTCTTAACACGGCCATAAGAAGTATCAAAGGATATACTGCACGTGTTCTTAGAAGCGAATTCAAAGAGTTAACAACACGGTTGCCAGCCCTTTGGACAAACAGCTATTTTGTCTCTACAGTCGGTGGTGCTCCTTTAGAAGTGATAAAAGAATATATAGAGAATCAAAAGCGTTCAGAGAGGAAACGAGAGAAAAATGGAAAAAGCCTATAAGTTCCGGCTTTACCCCAACAGAGAGCAAGAAAAACAAATCCAACGCACCTTTGGGTGCTGCCGATTCGTATTTAATCATTTTCTTTCAAATCGGATAGAATTGTACAAAGAGACAGGCAAAGCATTAAATTACAACGATTGTTCCGCAGCTATGACAGCCATGAAAGACGAATTAACCTGGCTGAAAGAAGTAGACGCCACAGCACTCCAGTCATCTCTCAGAGATCTAGATACCGCCTATCAAAACTTCTTCCGGCGAGTTAAGCAAGGAGACAAACCCGGTTTTCCGCGATTCAAAAGTAAAAAGAATCCTCGCAAAACCTATAAAGCCAAACGAGTTGGCAATAACATAGCCATGTTAGACAAACAAATCAAGCTGCCCAAACTCGGACCTGTCCGAGCCGCCATATCCAAACAAGTCAAAGGCCGTATTCTTAATGCAACCGTATCTCAATCCCCCAGCGGTAAATACTTTGTATCCATCTGTTGTACAGAAGTAGAAATACCACAACACGAATCTACAGGCAAGACAATTGGGCTAGACCTCGGCTTAAAAGAATTCGTTGTCACATCAGAAGGAACGACATATGAAAATCATAGATATCTGCGTCAGTCCGAAAAAAAGCTTGCTCGATCCCAGCGTGCGTTATCGAGAAAAACAATCGGCAGCCACAATAGGGATAAAGCAAGAGTTAAGGTTGCACGAATACATGAAAAGATAGCCAGCCAGCGCAATGATACTCTGCACAAGCTGTCAACCTCATTTGTCAGAAAGTATGACCTGATATGCATCGAAGACTTGCAAGTGAAGAATATGGTCAGAAATCGAAAGCTGGCAAAGTCGATATCAGATGTATCATGGTACGAGTTTGTGAGGCAATTGGAGTACAAAGCCAACTGGCAGCACAAGATGGTCGTTAAGGTAGACAGATTTTTTCCCTCAAGTCAACTATGTCATGTCTGCGGCGATCAGAACGCAAACACAAAAAATCTCGCTATTCGGGAATGGGTATGTCAAAAATGTAACACAGTCCATAACCGCGATATAAATGCTGCAATCAATATTAAAGCTGAAGGGTTGAGGTTAATATCTTGACCCCAATACCGTGGGACACACGGGAATCTACGCTTGGGGAGTCTGTGTCAGACGGCATCCGCCGCTACGGACGGTGAACCAAGAATCCCCTGGCTTTAGACATGGGGAGTGTCAATAGCTCGCTATAGTGGAAAAACAAATTTAAGTAAAGATATAACTAGTAAGGATATGCCTCAAATAGCTAAAAACTTAAACACTATAGTTTTTAAGACGGTAATCAGAGAGTCGATAGCAGTACGTGAAGCTCAAGCATTGCGTAAAAGTTTGTATGATCATGCCCCTAATAGTACAACAGCTGAAGATTATATGCAGCTAGTTAGTGAATTAGTAAAATTGGAGGTGTAGGAATGGCTAAAAATAAAACATTTGGTACATCAGCTGGACTTTTTAAAGAAACACAAGAAGTATTATTTAATGACGTACAAGAAGTACAACAAGTGCAAGAAGCACCAAAGATAAAATTTGGACAAACACAAGGGAAAAAAGGTCATAAAGCCAAAAGAATTAATATGGCATTCTCAGATGAAAATCATGCTTATATAAAAACAGAAAGCAGAAAAAGAGGTATGTACGAAACAAATCTAGTAAATATGATTATTGATGAATATCGGGAAGTCAATACAAAAAATTAACTAATCGAACAACTGCCTGAAAAAAAATCAGGTTCTTATCTTGGAGTTATTGACACTCCCCCTGGCTTTAGACATGGGGAGTGTCAATAATTTGAGACAATACACAAAAAATTGAGCGGATATATCTAAACATAGTTAAATTTCCTTGTGCTCCTCAATGTGCACAATAAGTACAAGAGGTATAAGATGAGCAATAGGTACAAGAAGCACAATATGTACAAGAGGTACAAGAAGGGAATGAGAGGAGTATGGCAACAAAAATTATAGCTATTGCCAATCAGAAGGGAGGTGTATGTAAAACAACAACAGATCTTGGTTTATCTTTTGGATTAACTAAAGCAGGATACAAGACATTGTTAATTGACATTGATTCACAATGCGATAGTTCAGATACCTACCAAGCAAAAATAGACGGCGAGATAACTTTGTATGATGTGCTTGTATGAAGAGAAGAAACAAGTATCAGTGAAGGAATACAGAAAACAGCTGTAGGGACATTCTGTAAAAATGGGCAGGTTCGATGTTGGAGATATTTGTGTTAACAATCATGGTGAGTTCCTCAAGAGAAAATCGACATTTTATGTTGTTTTTCGCTAAAGGAATTGATATTGCGATTGTTTAACGTAATACATAAAAAAATATGACATGGA
>Ga0209628_10002119_pt1 | contig 13300 bp, 6 predicted proteins | sample TergutCu122P4_FD_187285 | JGI IMG/M metagenome (GOLD analysis project Ga0209628, IMG submission 187285) | Cubitermes ugandensis P4 segment gut microbial communities from Kakamega Forest, Kenya - Cu122 P4 (SPAdes) (version 2) | ecosystem: Host-associated > Arthropoda: Insects > Digestive system >...
ATTATTAGTCCTAGTGGTAGTGGTTTTGCCTAGTGTTCCAAAAATGGAACATGCAAAATGTCAAACCCATAACTAATACAACAATAATAATTTCGGTATTTTCTTTTTACTGCACAATAGCATAACTAGTAGAGAAGTAATGGAAAAAAAATTACTAGTATAGGATGTAGTGCAGTGAAGTTACATTTACCTGTCGTTGGATGGTTGTAAAAAAAATCTTCCGAAAAATTCTCATCACTTTTTGACAAGCTCCCAGCACGCCAATATCTGCAGCAGTGACTAACTCTGTGCACCACAAGATAACATGTACCCTGTAGAGAGGCTGACATGGGTGAAAAATCAGATTCGGCGATGACCTTGCGCAGTAGGATATAAATAACAACCACGTTACTACCGTTCCAATAATGGAACGTTAGGCATAAATGGGTTAAGTACTGACATCACACACTAGAATGCCATCCATTCATTCATTCAATATGCAGTCTGCCTTCCGACAGGTCCACAGCCTCTTCCAAAGCCAATTCTCCGCAGGGTACGATCTAGTGCCTCCGCTTTCGGTTTATTGTATCCTCTCGTTTCCTTAAGGTCATTCAATAGATGCTTACATCGTTTTCCTCGTCCTCCCCTCACTTCTATCCTTCCCTCTGTCTTTCCTTCAACAAAGTGTTTCAGAAGGCAGTTCCAACTCATGATGTGACCAATCCAGGTAGTCTTACTTCATTTTAATGTATGCATGTTCCCGTCCTCCTTGACTCCATAAAATACTTATTCATTTCTCACACGATCGGACCACCTGATCCATCCTTCTCCAGCACAACATTTCAAAACTTCCCAGGTATTTCTGATCTATTTTTCTGAAGTGCCCAAGTCTGAGCAGCATACAAAGCTGTGCTACAAGTGTAGCACTTTACTAGTTTCTTCCTTAAATTACAGCACAATTTGCTGGTGGAGGAGTCTTCTTGTTGAATGTCGCTTTTGCCGTGGCAATCCTGGAATTCATTTCAGGTGTACACCTTGTATGTAGCCGCCACCAAAAACGAAGACAACATACTTAGCACGACTAGACGTTTTGTGCAGAATAAAAAAGTATTTAGGTATATACCGAATACATGACTGGAAGGTACCGAATACAGCTCATACATAGACGCAAAAAGCTTCCGTTTTCGATACCACAAGTACTTATTGGCAGAACATCTTCGCCCTCCCTCCACAGCAATTAGAACTTCGCTGTGCCTAAGACTATCGACGTGGCGCTGTAATCGCAAATGATACTACAACTACCGCCAACAATTACTGTACAGTAATATCACTACGTACTTTCATCTTTAGAAGGTTCTTGCACACTAACAGACACAATACGTGCGATCAATAACGTACAGCTCAATCATTGTCACCGAACACTCAAATTGCAGCAAGATATTACGGGTTCATCTTTGTGCTAAATGACGAATTTCTGACCTCATTTTGTGCACAAAGAAACACACTACAATCATCCTAAGTTCACAGAACGGTCGTGATATTCCAGCTTAGCGCTATGCCGACATTATAAAACCGACAGCCAAGTTATTAACCTTTATCTGGGAAATGTGACGCTTCCCGTGACATTTGGCGAGCTTCATTACGGCCCATGAAATGCCAGGCCGAAGATTCCCACAGGCAAGCCTGCAAGGCAGAGCGGCCCGGGCACCTGGTTCACATCTGCGAGGGAGAAGTTCCTGAAATCTGAATATGCAGCACCACACGGTTACACAGAACATGATCGCGGTCGAGCCTACATCCGCCATCGGAGCAGGGAAGACAGTGGGCATTACAAACTAACAGTCGTAAAATTTGGTTGTCTATGCTTGGACAATGTTTTCGCCGGCATAAATTACCCACACCACGAACACATTTAAAGCCCTACGCCGCCAAGGGGTTGTACTTCGATTGCCAATAGCACCATCACAAAATCCGCAGCAATATCAGCATTCATGGCTTTGCAATAACGGTTCGCTAATCTTTCTGCTGTTAGGCTCATGCTACAGGACTACACGCCTCATTACAAACGGCGTGCACATCTCGTACAAACAATCTGTTTGTTGTCCGCTCACTGCAGCACAACATGTCTCGCTACAACGGTTCGTTCATCTAGTAAACAGCCATGCTTACTGGACTATCACTACGCCATAGCAAGCCTCGATACAAAGTTTCGCTCAACTCGCAACAGCAATGTTTGTAGGCTGGTCACTATGTTGTAAGTTAATATACCTCGTTATATCTGGTACCGTGTCAAATGCATAACTAAAAACATTCTGCGGGATTTCCACGTTCCTATACTCTACTTTGTGTAAAAAATGCCCCCAAGAAAACAGGCAATGATTTCGCATTCCTCCGATCACACGAATGTCTAGTATTTTCAGAACTGAGAGTAGGTGTAACCTTGGTATTTTGCAAGTCAGCGCTCAGTTTGGAGACGAGGTACCTTCCAACAGAGAGTTCATTCACTTTATCTTGTACATAAGATGATTTACGAAAAAGTCAAAATAAAAGATGTTCCAAAATCAGGCAGAAGCGTTCTCACTGCCATGCTCTGAGCTTTCTTGCTCCGTATACGAACAGGAATTGAAAGACTAGATGCTACTGCATACGGCCTGCATCAACAATGCAGAACTGAAGCATAAAACAAACAGCTGCAATAACAATAATTTGTTTCTAACACATTAACTTGCAATGCGTTTTTAATCAACAGCTTTCACAGAGTACCTATAAACACAAACGAAACAAATAATAATAAAGTGTAATTGAAAACATCAATTAACCATGCACAAGAGCCTCGATAAGAAACTAAGCGTACAGAGTTGACTATGTGCTGGTTCCAAGGAGTACCACCACGCCCACACTGGCTATGGGAACCCACCTGCCTATTGAATAAATTGGCCACTTCTTCCCCCCAGCACAAAATGGCCGAACCGTAGAGCTGATCACTTACCCGTATCCCATTTACAGCATTAACACGCATATCCACATATTATAATTACGTAGCACTTATATACCGTATCGAAAAGAAACTACAAAAATGTTAATTTTCAATTAGTGAAACGTGCCTGAAGTTCGTATCCACCCTACTAATAAAGTACAAGGTGGTTCAAATATGACCGGGACTGATTTGTGTGTAAACAAGCCGCACTGCGCAGCAGCTGTGCGACCTTGAGAGAGTGAAGTCACAACCTCCACCCTCCCTCCTGCTAGGGTTAGAACCTGTTCAGTCCTGTCTGGGAGTTGCTAGAGTGATGAGCGAACAGAAGGTACCGCGGAGCGTGGAACAACGCATTGTGATCAAATTCCTCGTTGGAGAAAACGTCCCGTCCGCTGAAATTCACCACAGACTCCAACAACAGTATGGGGAAGGGTGTCTCCGTAGGAGATGTTTTTATTCTGAACCTACACAGTGCGCAAGGAAAGGACAGTAACGAACTAACCAGGAGTTATTTCTTTACTCGCCAGACGACCAGTAGTTCTCGAGAAGATTATTCTCCAATGAGTTAATTTCTTAGTTCCGTGGCCACAAGCCATTAAGACTGTTCTTACATTAGCACAACAGACGCATAAAGGAAATGAACAGAAACGACGGGGACATCGGGACAACCACACACGCGTCTTAAGTCGCTTGCAAGTGAGCGCGGATTGCGGTGTTCGCAGTAACAGGAATGCGGCTAACAACTATACGTATTTATACAGCCGAACTACACACTTTGGAGGAATCACTATGACAGCACATTTGGGTACAATGACCATAATTTCATCAAATTGCATTTCCATTTCCTTGTACTCGTAGACTAATGTAATGGAAATAAATGTTCTGGGAACTGTGAAAAGCACGCCCTTTGCTAATTACGTGAGTACCCAAATATACTAACTGAAAGCTCCGTGTTCTGTTAATGTGTACGTGTATATTCGTGCTTTTACTCCACAAGGAGTAACCAGCGCCATTATACAACACATCGGGCGGCATTACGGGAACTTCTCGTTCCTTTGAACCTTCCGCACACCCATTCCTCCCAAATGAAAGCTAAGCCATGTTAGCAACGCAGACAAAAGTGTGAAAGACGTGAAAAGAGAAAATAATAGCCATATACACAATTTATTAAACCGCACACAGGCAAACATAGTGCAGTATACCGGCGACTTTAACTCGCATTCAATCCGCAATCCGCGATAGCACTGCTCGCGAATAGGGTGGCATGACTGTACTTTACTGTGGCAAGTAAGAGTAACAATGTGCACTAATAACTTTGAACTTGGTGTTACACAAGGCGTAAAAGCTTGTCCACATCAGCGCGACTTACGTAACAGTCCATGTAATGGCCTTTGTTTTTATCGTCATGTTCATAATACAAATTTCACAAAATTCTAGATGTCGCCTCAAAATTCTAAGCGAAAGCAGGACAACAGTTCCGCACCGAGGACCGACAAATATTAGAAGTCACCGAACAACATTTGAGCACCCATGCGTTCATATTTCCGAAGATGCTAAAGGAAAGCTCGCGATGTCGTGAGACTAGCAGCATCCAGAGTGACGTAACACTAAGCAGTCTTCAGCAGACACGACTGTTGATCATTCAATAAACTAAGTAACGCAGCAGTGATCGCACGAACTGCTATGCAACACAGACAGGAAAAGTCGAGGTTTACGATGCCTGGAATATGGTCGTGTAACGACCTCATATCAGATATACTGCACCAAACAAAGAAAGACTGGATAAATGTAAATGACACAGTGTGTCGGCAGAAGCGGTCGCCATGTGTTACAGGGACAGACAACTGCAGTAAAAATTATATGCAAACCGACACTCACATAACAAGAAGCATGCGTGTTACTCGCCACAACGTCGTGTCAGTTATTTCTTTGTTACAATCGGTTAAGTTCAGGTACAGCAAGGTGTTCTTTACGCAAACTCACGCGCTAAAATACAGGTGGAACACGTAGTAAGTACACAACTGTTAAAACCGTTGCTGTATATACATAGCGTAAAGTCGGATCCAAAATACTAACAACCAGACAACTGGAAATATGAAATTTTAAAATGCCACGTTCTGTACGTATTGCGCCACGCGGTGAAACAAACCAAATCGTCATACAATACAGTACTAACAGTTTTGTCTCATGACATAAGGGAGCAAAACACGAAGCAGTCGGAGCACCAGATTGCAGCGCTTAGCCTACAAGCTCACAACGGCCAGACGTCATCAGCGATCACGACTAGACCTGTCATACTTTGCTGCACACGGCGACCAGAGGTCACAATCCCATGACCTGTAATCAAATACTGCATATGCCAAGAGACTGAGACTACTGAGGTCAACTGTTGCATAAGGGCTACACAATGCTCAAAATTATAGCAGAACTAATAAGGACATCAACAGAAAGGTAGGGTCTACAAAATATGCACTTGGTCCGTGGCGGCTTCGGTTCCTGACACTGATACACTGGGCAGTCTTCGGAGATGAGAAATGCCTTACAGCAGACATAAAACAAGGAAATGGTATTCTAACTACAGTACGTTCCATAGAGATACGAACTTTGGCACGGACATGCGGAACAAAATGAAAGAAGAAGGGGGAAAAAGGGACGTTAAAACGAAAACTAATACGTCAAAACGCATATAAGGAACACAATCCAAAGAGCCCAGATTGCGTAATCATGAGCTCTCAGCACATCAGTGGCACTTACGCAACATCTGAACAAATAAACAAACCGTATGTCTTCCGCACAAACTACGTAACGAGGCGGATCTGAGTGACTTATAACCCACATGAAGCTGCTGCCACTTCCAGACAAAATTTTCTGCCGACAAGAAGCGACCTCATTTACAATTATACCCGCGATGGACACAAGTGAATGGATGCCAAGTGGAAGACAATAATTGCGTTAACCACTTCTGAAAACACATCTTTTTCCCATACGGATTACTGTACGCATCTCTTTCTGTACCACACGCGGTGACGAAGGGTGCCTAAAGCAGGGGTGCTGGAGGTAATGTTTGCTAGTTACAGAACACACCGTAATAAAAGCCACACACTTTGTACTGAAACTAAAAACGCAATTCATAAAATCAAGCCTTCAATTACGTCAGTACGATAGGTAACTTCGTACGTACATATTTAGTTAAAACTTCCATATGTCCTGAAGAAATACTAAAAAGACAAACAAAAATTAAGCCAAAACAGCATCTAAAAAATACTGGCATTTTAAATAAATACCAATACGAATTCAGCTTTGATATTTCCAACTTATGGAGGCAACGAGACAATAAAATGGAAGTACTCAACGGTACATGGGTCTTAGGAGATTTAGTGCTCCAAAATGAAGTGCGATTCTTGCACAGGTTTAATAGTTTAATATAGGAAGCGTGACAACGAATACAAGGGAATCACTGTCAATGTTACAACTGTCATACACTCCACATTGCAGAAAAGCCGTGTATAAAATACCGCCTATCCGCGCACTACTCTTAACATCGGAATGGTACATAATAGTTTCCGCGTACTTGCCATTTGCAAACTACGTTGATTCTTTACAACAACTGACCCGTAAATTACTGCAAAAAGGTACCTAAAAGCTACACCTCCCACAGCCTTGCTTAACCTTTTAAACCCCAGCGGTTAGTGTATGTACCACTAGCCTTAAGTTTAAAAAATTTTACATTCTGCCCACAGAGTATTCGTTTTGTATGTATCTCAGGGAAAAAAAACACCGAATTTCTTCCTATATAGCACTCAACGACTGGGTTTTTATAACTGAGGAGACAAGTGTTTACTGCGCGGAACGAACTGGGTCTTTAAATAAAATTCATTACATTTCGTCCTAAAATGGTTCAATCCCACTCCTCTACAGACAGCAAAGACGGAACGACTGATGTTCCAAAAACGTTCGCTTTACACATTCAACATACGAAAAACTCAGCAATTTATACCGAACATTTTATTAACATGAAGTTATAAAGCGCTGCTGCTATATCCTTGAGATCAAACACCTCCCCCTCCTCCCAAAAGAAATGGTGCTTCCCCGAAATAGGGCACAGAAGAAGGCGTAGTTCACAATTGCGTTAAAGCAAGAGTGTGGATCTGAAGATGAAATATTCAGCCCCCGTAATTTACACTGAGAATGAAGGGAAAAAATTATGGCATTCTATCTGAATATCTCATTCATCTCTTTTCCTGCATTAAACCAAATTATGTAAAGTGCCTCCTCTGTACGAACCAAGTTCACGATCCACGATGTGAGAGGAGGAATGAAACAAGAGAAAAATCCAAGCAACGCAAAATTTATGCAAACAAACGAGCCAGAAAATATGAAGTAGTACAATTAATCAGTGTTCGTTCCCGTTGCAATGTCGTAATGGCTCTTGCTAACGACAGGATGGCCGATTCAGTCATTTAAAACGAAAATGAAAAACCGATACGCCACAACACACGCCGCCTACTTTGTCGCGCTACGAAAGCCCATACATATGCAAAGTGAATCAGTTTGCCTTTGGAGATACATTAATGCCACTACACAGCGCGACAAATTACTTTAACGTCATATATCATACAGCCTCGGTATCTGGGCGATATAGTGTACAGCGCTGAAGGATGCGATAAGAAAATACAAATAAGTAGACCTACAAGCTGCCTAGTTTGTCGTGACTCAGGGTCCCGTATGGTGTCACGGCCAACTTCCGATAAAGTAGTGCTCGAGAAGTCTATTATACGCTGCCCACTATCGCTACAAAACAGGGCATTACCTTAGTTCAACACACAGCCTCGAAGAACTGTCCTTCGACTTTTATTATGCAGGTCTCACATATTATAATTCTGGACACACGATGAAGTTGGGCCTCGGAATAACAGATAGCCACTGTCAAATATGTTTGGCCAACTAACGTGGCATTCGCAGTTCCGGTTTTCAACATAGCGGCGAGTTCCGTGTCCACCTCAGAGTTCAAGTCGCCAGTTTCATGACAAACTAAAGGCACGTGTATATCTGACCATTCACTCAGTTTAATCCCGATTAGGCTTCATGCAAGTAGCAAAGGCTGTCCTCCTACAGGTTGGCAATAATTTAGCCGCTTAAAACTCCGAAGGGTCTTCAGCATCGCCACAAATCCTACGACGGTCCGCTACCCTGTGCTAACTGAACCAAATTCAAAACGTACTCTCTGAGGCATGCTCCGCATTAATGCGATGAGAATGTAGCTAATTACACTGCATTACTCTGTATTTTCCAGACGGGCAATTTACAGTTTTGCCTACCCGACCGACCTATGCACATATTTCGGTGAGGTACAGATCCTGACGCATCACATCACAGATACGTGCTGGCTCTAGTTTTTGTTTTATCGGTCCCAGCTCTTGACCCTTGAAGATGGGACCCACAGGTTGTCCCGAAACGTCTGTCAGGAATTGCCACTACACGTGGCGTAATACCCCAGAGGAGGGCAGATCTCATTGACATCGTGGCGGAAGCCTGAAATCACGCACAAAACTAAATTCGCCCAGCGATTTAGTAGGATAAATTTCAGGCTGTGGGCCTACGGAACGCGCAACCAGAATGACGTGGATTTCGGAAATCTGAAATCTGGCGACAAGACTCGGACACAAGTTCTTTTATACGATCATGAAAGTATGAGGACTGAAAATGGCGCGAAATAAAACACAGTTTCATACATGTTCATCAGTAAATATGGCTTATTTAACGACGTTTTCAGTACCTCAGACTACACAGCCATGAATGAAAGGGTGGTAGATGGAAAACGAATTGAAACGGGTGTCAAAAGAAGCGTTGTGGCCTACACACAATCCGCATGGAGACAGAGGAAAAACCCATGAAAAACATTGTAAGAAAGGGCCGAGTCCCGAAACGAAGCGCCTCCACGTATACAAGTCTGACATGTTACCACTTGAGCCAATTCGCTGAGCCTCCAATACGCCTCCAGTCAGAACCCTCCGTGTTGTGCCTAATCGGGAACCGGAAACCGCACGACGACCGAGCACGCTACCTGAAGCGTATTGCTCAAGATGCCAGGTTCCAATCCCTACAGGGCCACCGACTATCCTGAGACCTTCCGTCGCTTTCCTTAGTCCCTCCAAGGAAACGAATGAACAGTAGTCATCACAAATTCCGATACCATCTATTGTGTACTTTTCAACCAACAAAACACCTGCCCTTACAAGGGTGTAATAAAATCGGTACAATACGTACTTCTGGACCTGACCTTTCGCGTAAAAAACAACTTTCAATGCACATCACATCACATCACAACATCACATTCCAAACAATTCGATACAATATTTCATACTCCACCACTATCACAACGGCAGAAGGGGGGGGGGGACACGAAGAGGGGGAGAGAGTCAATAACCCATCCAGGCGGAACTGTATGTAGGTGTAAGACATTATCTCAAATGAGTGATGAAACACAGACGCGTTGTAACCCATGAGGTTGAATGGCATCGCAACGCAACTCTGGGAAAACTTAGATACTAATCACTCCTTACAGGAAGCGCCTAGCAAATATTTGAAGTGACGAATCCCTGAATGTACAAACCGTATTTCCCGCTAGAATACCACGAACCGCTTCTCCGCCAGGGAAATTGTTCGCCAAGTACCACAACATCAGCATACGTAGTATGCCAATGTAAGCGCTGTCTTGAAATGTGACAGCACGATTTAAGACAGATCCCTCTATGCCCCAAATGTGATTCGGTGTGAACAAGACTGCTAGGATAACAATTCGAGGGCATATCCAAAAGTTTCCACACCGACTCGAAAACGAAACGCGCTCACCATCGTTACTGGTCCTTGTTACGCTTCCGAGTAAAAGCAACGGGCCCAGCGCTTCTGCCGCTGCTCAAAGCACCACTGCAACTGATGTTTCTGTATCACGTGTAATGTGGTGATTGTTCTCAATATTCGAGGTCATCCAGGAAACGACGCTCTGGTCGCTTCGTTCTCAAACGACGCCCCGGCAGTTACAATTGCATTCAAGTCCTCCCTTAGAATTCGCCGGTATGTTCCACACCAAAGGCCTTATCCGTAAGGGATCACCGTAAAGGTACTTCGTAAGTCTTCGACTACGGCTTCGCGAACTTTCTCCGCGCCGTCGTCTGTGCGACCTGTAGAAGGACAACCTGGACTCCCACACACTTCCACCTAAGTCTCCTCATGTCTGAGTGTAAATTCCACTAAAAATTTGTGTTCTCCCCGAGGTATTGTCACCGAAAGCGGTTTTGCGCATTACATGCGTTTCCGACGAGTCTTCCCAGAGTTTCAAGCATCACTTAATGCAAAAGTGTTGCACTCTCAAATCATCCATCATAAAATCGCGGAACGCACTACACACACACACACACACACACACACACACACACAATAAATGCCCGCCGAGAAGCAACGCATAAGGATATGGCCGCAAAACTCCCTAGATCCGCTCAAAAGATGGCGAAACTACGGCACCTTGTGTGAGACAGCTTTACTGCTTGCCGTTCTGTGGCGTAGTGGCGCGTCCGGGATATTATGTGTTTTTCTTCGAAATACAATTATAGTCGAATCCAACCTGGTGTCCGAATGACAGCCCAAATCTCAATCTACGCCCTTACAATGAACAGGTGTTCGAGAGTTTCTCGACACTCCGTCATTCCTGCACAAACGTAGAAACGCACGGTGGGGGAGAGGAAAAGGGGGGCGGGGGCTATGACATGTGAAAAAAAATATATATATATATATATACACACACACACACACACATATATATATATATGCCTCGAGAATTAAAACGGAGAGATGTGTTACAGGATGCAAAGTTCTGTACGTAACTTAAAAAAAAAAAGAGTTCCTTTGTTTGCCAATAAAAAGACGAAGTCAACTTTTACCACTCATTAGTTTAGTCTTACAGAGAGAGTAACAAATGCTTTACCATATACCATACCACTGTAGATACGGCTTTCGCTCGATTGATTTATTGCATCATTATTTAACCAGTAACAGAGCACGTAAAACAGAATTCACATGTCTAACGAAAATCCATTTCAAAAACATAATATTTGAATTTATTTATGAACCAATAAAAGTCGGCTAATGCTATCGGTAGGCTGTAGTGTTTACTGAATAGCCACATATGGGATTCTCAAACACAATCAGACCTACTTTCGCCACAGATATCAGTAGTTAGAAATCCTACCCACAGCGTCAACAATAGAGCAGGTTCATGTGTGTCTTTCTACAGTTCAACGGGATACTTAATTTTGCTGTAAAAAGATTGTTGCAAACATTACCTACTTACAAACAGACCGCAAAATCAACCTCTGCACTATCTGCACACCAAAAAATGTGTGCTGACTGCAAACAAACACAACACCACGAATCCTCCACACTTACCTGTAACAAACGAGAGAAGTACAAATCAAACACCTTTCCAAACTTGACAATACAATGTAACGTCAAATTATTCATCAGGGGACCGCGACAACAGCAAGAGTCAAATACTACAGTAACAAAATAACACATCTTCATGGCGGTTCCAAAAATGTTGTCCAATCAGCAATAATTATAAATTGGTACAGAGCAGCTAGTGGTTTATGCTGATGATGTTAATATACCGGGCAGAACCGTACATGCTATAAAGATAAACGCAGAAGCTGTAGCAGTTGCTAGTAAGGAGATTGGACTAGAAAAATGCTGATACGACTAAGTGCATGGTAATTTCTCGAGATCAGGATGCAGGTCGAAGTTATACAGTATAAAGATTGATAATAGTTCATATGAAAGGGCGAAGTCAGATGTCAGTGAATACTTACTATCATTCGGTGCAGAATCTTTTGTCTTCCAGTTTGCTATCCAAAAATATAAAGATTAAGATATACAGAACTATAATTTTGCCTCATGTTTGTATGGGTGTGAAACTTGGTCGCTCACATTGAGGAAGGAACGTCGGCTGAAGGTTTTTGAGAAAAGGGTGCTGAGGAGAATATTTGGGCCTAAGAGGGACGACGTAACAGGGGAGTGGAGAAAACTGCATAATGAGGAGTTTAATGATCTGTACTCCTCACCAAATATTGTCTGGGTGATCAAATCGAGAAGAATGAGAAGGGCGGGATATGTAGCGCGTATGGTGGAGGGGAGAGGCGTATACAGGGTTTTGGTGGGGAAACCTGACGGAAAGAGACCACTTACAAGACCCCAAGCGTAGATGGGAGGATAATATTAAGATGGATGTGCAGGAAGTGGGATGTGGGGTTTGGAATGGATCGAGCTGGCTCAGGACAGGGACAAGTGGCGGTCACTTGTGAATGCGGTAATGAACCTTGGGGTTCCATAAAAAGCAGGGAATTTGACTAGCTGAAAACCGGTTAGCTTCACAAGCAGGACTCCGCTGCATGGAGTAAGAAAGTAAAACAACAATAATTAGGAACAGTTCAACGGAAGTAAAGAATGCAAACAATGTTCAAGCATTTTCCAGACCAATTAGCCCTGATATTCCACAGAAACATGTTTCACACCGCTGAAGAATCAAAACATATGTGGAAGTACTTCTCAGTCCAATGGGCACCCCGACATGCGAAAGAGGGTTGCTTTGTTTTATGGTTCCCGGGCTTCCCCGCTTATTATTTGATAAGCGCAGTATTAAGATGGAGGTAGGTATGGGGCACTGGTGGAATGACAATGACCAGGGGATGTCTCACTGCCCTCTGTCCAACGCATATCGCACATGGACTGGCCTGGGAACAAACGCAGGCCTCCGCGGTGACAGGTCGGCGACCGCAAGGCCCAAATTAGTCTACGCAATACACACACACACTCACACAGTTAGTACCTCACATACAACACGTTTTCAATATACTAATACCATGCCAGCACTAGAATTTTAACCACCACCATAACATTGGTAACAACAAAGCAACATGTTATTTAAAAAATGTGAAACTGAAATTTCAATTATTGATAGTGAATAATGCAACCGTGTAATACAAATTTAATCATTGTATTGCCCTGAAGATGATCAACGTTGGTCGAAACAAAATGCCTTAAAATAGATTAATAACAACACAAGCAAGCTGTGATAAAGGTACTTACAGGGGTGCTGAAAGGTTCTTAGCCCGACCTACTTTCCTATGTATTTTGTTTGATGGTGAGAATATTTCTTTTGATGCTAGTCTTGTTATATATACATATACAGGTGTTCCAGGAGGAATGGACAAAACTTCGGGAGTGTGTTCCTTATGTTGAACTATACCGATATAACCCAAAACACCTATATCCAAAGTTGAACGGTTACGGAGA
>Ga0209628_10002120_pt1 | contig 13296 bp, 8 predicted proteins | sample TergutCu122P4_FD_187285 | JGI IMG/M metagenome (GOLD analysis project Ga0209628, IMG submission 187285) | Cubitermes ugandensis P4 segment gut microbial communities from Kakamega Forest, Kenya - Cu122 P4 (SPAdes) (version 2) | ecosystem: Host-associated > Arthropoda: Insects > Digestive system >...
GTTGACACCACACCTGCACCAGTAATTTTGATTTCACTGATTAAACTGCTTCATTTATCAAAGAATTCTTTCCTGGTTTTTTCTGTTGCCACAGTGCTTTGGGCAAGGAACAGACTTTCTGGCTGTCAGAGAGTAAAGTTATGTTGCATCATGAAGCTTTTGTACTACAGTTTTTAGGGCAAGGTATTTTTTAAAACCTGTGTCACTCTTTTAGAATTTATCTCCCCAGCCAATTGCAGTATTTCTTTATGACTCGGACCATGCCCCACTTTTTGCAACTCTGTGACTGATTCGTAAATTTCTTTCTCACATTCTGTCCACAGGAAAGGTTTTGGACTTGGTCTCTTGCAGTCTGTATCAACATGGTCATTCACTTGACTTCAAATCCTGTTTAATGGCACTCCATAAGTCTTCTATGCCTTTCTTATCAAAATACCTGAATGCTGTAAAGTGCTTATGGCTCTCACGGAGCCCTTCTCTGTACAATTCCTGTCCATCTAAATCTGGAACATTAATGTAGAGTAACTCAGAAAAAAAACATAGCATGCCTGTCAGTGAAGTTTTGCAATGATCAGTAAGTCTTGAAATAAGAAACTTTTCCTTAATTTTGACTTTTTTTTTACACTGAATAACTGTATAAAATTACCAAACTCAGGATTTTATATGCATTAATAATGCATGCCATTTCTATTATTTGTTTACATTAAAGTAGGTTAAAAACATATAGTATGCCAAAATAAACCATAAACATTATGACTATACATTCTCACATTTATTGGCACTTGTTTGCGATATAAAATAATAGTAATGTGTAATGGAAGTTTAACTCGAAACTCAGTTTGAAATACCCGCATACGCAGACTGCACTGCTTGCTAAATGATGGAACATGGCCATGATTAGGTCACCCACATGCATGCTTCAATGCTTCATGTGAATAGTTTTTTTTTTCTTTCTTGACACAACACTTCACATTTTCCTTTTGAATGAATCTTAACACTAAGTTAGCTACATCAATAATTACAGAAGTTAAGTGCCTTATTTTCTTTAGAAAGTTAGAAAACTGTTTTCATCACACACTGCCACATCCAACACAATGGACTCCCCTGACAGATACTGCTGCCAGATGAAGCCATAATGGGTAACATATGGGAACAAACTGCATCTGTTAACTTGAAAAATCAACTCTTTGGACAGTCTAATACACAACTACTGCCCAATTGACAGTTAGTTACATTACACTAATCCTTTAAAGATGAACAGTAATTTACTCTTTGCTACAAGGATGTCATTTAGCACTAGTAAAATATCAGGTAGTCTATAAATAAAATGTGATTCACGTAGATTCTGAGTATTCCTTCTAACACAAAACTTTTATTGTTATTTTCAAATGCTACATTATATGACTGCAAATGATCATCATCAGGTGTTCTTCTATAAAAAGGCAGTCCCGTTACAGGCCTGGATTGGCCCAGAGGGTTCCAGGAATTTAAGGTTCCCAGATTTCATGACAACGGCACAGGATGGTGGTAAGGTCAGCCTTACGCACCGGCCGCCTTTACCCCCAGGAAATACACCTGGTACTCATTTCTGTTAGAGACTGAGTCAACCCCAGGGCCATAGTGCGACTGGAAGGATTATGTCACTGAAAAATTACATTTACACCATCAGGAATCGAACCCGCGACCTGCCAGTTTGTAGTGTAGTGCCTTAACCACTATGCCACCGCCTGCCCCCAGGTGTCCTATACAGTCTTAAAAATCAAAGTGAAAGGGAAGTGTCTTAATGGTGCCAGCCACGTATGTTTCTCACTGTATGTAATATACCCTCTCTAGTTATGTGGAGAAAGACTGTTTTCAGATGCACTTTAGTAGGGTGTTGCTGTGAAGTGCTGCACAATGAGAAATCTGACAGTGAAGAGGGTAATATAGGGTTTTTATATAATGTTGTGTGTTGTTTGATTTTACCGATCTGATTCGTCTGTTAAACACTGTTTTATAGTGTAAAACTGCACGGCATCTAGAGAAATTCATTGTGATGGTTATAGTTAATAATTCATTGGAGTAAGAAAAGTTGGAATTTCCATGCGTACGGCTCATGAACATGTTACCAGTTACGTAAGGATTTGGAGGAATAATGTTTCCTTTGGCACAACTTTTATTATATCATAAATGTACAGGCAATGACATCTTTTGGCTTAGTGTTTGAAGGTGTCATACCATCTTTCATATGTATGTACAGTACTTACTGAGGTGGAAACCAGGATGGTGTATTTGGTGTAGGGACTTGCTACATGCTGGACTGTCCAAGGTACAAACCCCAATGGTGTTGAGAGATTTTCTCTTGTACATACCCATCCAGACTGGCCCTGGAGCTTACCCAGCCTTTCCTGCAGTGGGGATCAGGGGTCCTTCTCATGGGTAAAGCAGCCAGGGCTTGGCCTTGAACACCCATCCCCATCTGGTGCCAAGGTTAAAAATGAATAAAGCCATACCTGTTGTTCTCCCACTCTGTGTCTCCTATGGTATGTTATGGGGTGACTTTTCCCTTTAGATATTGAGGTGTCCAGTATTTATGCACCATTCAATTGGCAGAATTTAGGTATGGGTGTTAACTGGATGAATATTAATAACCAATAAATCTTACAGAAAAGTGTAAATTTTTTACCAAGGCATGTAAAAGAATTGAGATTTTATTTCTCCCTATTAAAATGTATGTAAATGTTGAATACCTCAGTATGTATACACAGGGTGTTTCAGGAGAAATCTGCCACAGTTCTGGAGACTGTTCTGTAGGTTAAATTACATTGATATAACTTAGTATACATATAACCAAAGTTTAACATGTATGGAGAAAATGACAGGGTAAGTTTTGAACAATGAGAATTATTATGCGGTTAAATTACATTGATATCACTTAAAGTACCTATATCCAAAGTTAAATGCTTATGGAGGTAATGACAAGTTTTAAAATATGAGAATTGGTATACATTTATTGAGTGCCAAATACATATTAAAATGAGGAGAAATTTGTAGTTTTTGTAATGGCCAGCACTTATTCTTAACATCTGAGTGCCATAAAGACATTAAGTAAAAAAAAACTCACAAGTTCCATAAAAATTGTCTGTAGGGTTCAAACTACTTCACATAGCCCATTTGCTTCTGCATGGCATGGCTTGGCTTGGCTGTTTGCTTAAGGATGGAACTGTGCAGTGTACATATAAAGCATTTTGTTAAGCAGGTACGGTATGTGGAACTGCAAGAAGACCATGTTATTCTCACATCAAGATTTCAACTTCAGATACAAGTATTTTTTATTAGTATCAGTTACTTAAGAAACTTTCTTCCTAAACATGAGAGATTCCTTCTGAAACACCTGATGATAGATCAGAACTGCAAGGCAAAATGTTATAACCTGTATATTTGTAATATAATTCATAAAACTTATGTCATTGGGAACGTTCCACTGAGTGTATCACACATTGGAGTATCTCATATGATGTATGAACTTTTTAACAACTGTTCTCATGGCAGTAGTGCAAAAGTTTATTTTTGAGAAATTATTGAGACATCTGAACTTGGTAATGAAGTCTTTTCCAATAATAATAACAGCAGTAACAAGTACATTATATCACTTTGGACTGCAGCATTTAATTGCCTAAATATGGCATTAGGAGCAGACCTTGGGTATCACTGGACATCTGCAGCAGAAAAAATTAGTGTTGCTCAGAGTACCTTTCAGACGCACATACTCAGGGTGGACATATAGAATGGAAAATTTAAACTTGTTCCTTATGTATGTTGAATATTAATAGTGCTGTACATGATTATTAAAACAAAATGGCAGTAATTTGATTAATTTAGTACTTATGTAATATCTCACTGGTTCTTGAACTTCTTGGCAATGTTGTCTTTGAAGCTTAACCAATAAACCACTATTTCTGCCCTCCATTTTCACTGGACAATAGCCAAACAGAAAATTACAATTTTTTCATATTGTCCTCTTAAACCTTGTACCATTGGTTTTACAGTTACTTTGTTTTAGTTTGATATAATGGTATGATTAGTAAATGTTTCTGTTGCTTATTGTACCCTGCTTATCAGAAATGTAGCTGACCAGCCTATTGTCTCCCAGTTAATAAAGTGACTTTTGAGATGGATCACGTGTACCTGTATGATACATTTTGTGATTCCACCTCAAATGTTTGTATCACTTGTCTGCAACACATGGCACAGATGAAATACTATCAGTATGTGCTTGAAGCACCAGACTTTGGTTATCAGTGATAAATGTATGTCAGTATGCATTATCAAAGTGTATAATACAGTTTTATGTTCGTATAGCAGTGACTTCTATGTAGTGATGCCATGAAGTGTTTTAATTGTAGCAAACATTTCAGAGGAATGTACTGTGTTCATCTACAGGGCAAATTATAGGTGTGAGTTTACTCCATGTGTGATGCATAAGATTAATTTTGGGGGGGGGCTCAGTGCAACTAATTCATAATTTTAGTGTGTTGCTGTTGGCAGATATTTGGGACTGGTTTATTGTACATCTTTCACTGTTAGTTTGCATTACTTTCTAAAAGTAAAAAATAGGCTTTTGAAATCATCATTCTGTCTGTGTGTCTTCCATTTGAACTTTTCAACCATTGGACTTAACTTTCACACAACCTGGAATGAACATTATACCATTGGCTTTCACCCAAACACAGTATATTTTTATATTATTATTATTATTATTATTATTATTATTTTATTTGTCTATTCTTGCAATCAGGAATGGTAACATGACAGCCACAAACTTGCAATGTGGGAACATAATAACTTAATAACTTACTTACTTACTCCATGGAGCAGAGTCCTTCTTGAGTAAGTAAACAGTTTTCAACTAGTCAAGAAATTCTCCGTATTTTATGGAACTCGAAGGTTCATTACCGCATTCACAAGTGTCTGCCACCTTTCCCTATCCTTAGCCAGTTCGATCCAGTCCATACCCCCACATCCCACTTCCTGAAGTTCCATCTTAATATTATCCTCCCATCTATGCCTGGGTCGCCCATATGGTCTCTTTCCCTCAGGTTTCCCCACCAAAACCCTGTATATGCCTCTCTTCTCCCCCATACGCATTACATGCCCTGCCCATCTAGTTCTTCTGGATCTTATCACCGGAACAATCCTGGGTGAGGAGTACAGATCATAGAACTCCTCATTATGTAGTTTTGTCCACCCCCTTATTACCTCGTCCCTCTTAGGCCCAAATATTCTCCTCAACACCCTATTCTCAAACATCCTCAGCCTATATTCCTCCCTTATTGTGAGCAACCAAGTTTCACGCCCATACAAAACAATAGGCAAAATTATAGTTCAGTATATCTTAATCTTTAAATTTTTGGATAGCAAACTGGAATACAAAAGATTCTGCACCGAAGCATTCCCTGACTTCCATCTGCTCTTAATTTCTTCCTGAATAGAATTTTGATGTGTTACGTTTGTTCCCAAATATTTGAACTCTTCCACCCTTGCAAAGTAACTGTTATCAGTCCTCCTACTGTGACTTTGTCCTGCATTTTGATCTCGAGACATGACCATGTACTTAGTTTTATCAGCATTTACTTCTAGTTCAATTTCCTTACTAGCCACTACCAAAGTTTCTATGTTTTCCTTTATAATGTGTACACTTCCTTCCATTATATTAACATCATCAGCATAAACCAGAAGCTGATGTGCACCATTTAATTTCAAGCCATCCCCATTTGCCTAAACCTTCCTAATGGCATACTCTAAAGCAAAGTTGAAAAGCAATGGTGACAGAGCATCCCCTTGTTTCCAACCATTCCTAATAGGAAACATGTCAGACAAATTCTTGCCTTCCCAGGCTCTGCTATACTTTGCAGGCAGACACATTTTTATTAGCCTTATCAGTTTCATGGGGATACCAAACTCAATGAGAATATTATACGAAACCTCCCTACTTACTGAATCATAAGCTTTCTTGAAGTTTATAAAGAGCTGATGCACGACTTCGTTGTATTCCCATTTTTTCTCAAGTATTTGATGAATGCAGAGTATATGAACAGTAGCTGACCTGTTACATCGAAATCCACATTGATGATCCCCAGTAATTTCCTTTGCATATGCCTCCTTATTCCAAATAGAAATAATTAGTTCATGGATCTCATAGCAAATTGTTCTACCCCCTGCCTTATTCATTTGTGCTTGGATTTGATCAATACCTGGTGATTCATGACTTTTTAGCTTTTCAATAGCCATCTCAACCTCAAAGACACTTGGCTCTGGCACTAGTGGTTCTGTTGTGTGTATTTCTGTCTGCCTAACATTATTAACACCATATACATTCAACAGCTGGGAGAAATCGTTCCTCTCTCTAGCCAAAATACTGTGGGAGTCTGCAACCAAATCACTCTTCTCATCCTTTGCTATATTAGTTCTAGGCTGGTAACCCTTCTTAAAGTCATTGATGCCCCTATAAAAATTCCGTATATTTTTTATTTTACTGTTTAAAGTTCCTCAAATTTAAGTTTCAGATATGCCTCCCCCTCCCCTGAAATGCCTGCTAGCTTCACATCTTATATTGTTCAGATTATACACATTGCTTTGGCTTGGATGCTGTGCCCACTGCATTTTAGCCTGCTTCCTTTGATCTAAAAAACAAAAATTCTTCATCAGACCATGGTTTATGCTGTTTCAATTTCTGCAGACCTAGGCTGTCTTTAGCTGAGGTTTTGATATTCTCTTTAAAGTTCTCCCAAGCCCTATTTATGTCCTCACCATCACATAAGTTCTCCAAAGCTGCAAACTTGTTTGTAATCTCAATCTGATACTGTTTCCTAATCTTCAGCTCTTTAAGCTTCCTGAGGTTAAATCTTTTCCTATCAAACTTCTGTGCTTCTAGTTTATTGCTGCTAATCTTTCCCTAACTTTTGCAACCACCAAACAGTGATCAGTATCACAGTCAGCTCCCCTGCAAATTCGTGCATCTAGTATACTTGAACGCGATCTCCTTTCTATCAATATGTGATCTGGTTGTGAGTCTTCCCATCAGGAGAGGTCCAGGTGTACTTATGAATGTTTTGGTGCGGGAACACCGTGCTCTTGACAACTAGATTTTTTTTATGTGGCAAAGTTTACTATTCTAACTACATTATCATTACTATCTTGATGTAGACTGTCATTCCCAATTGTTGTTTTGAGAATATTATCCCTCCCCACTTTTGCATTAAAATCTTCTAATAAAATTTTCATCTGGTGCTTAGGAAAATGATCAAAAACCTGCTCTAATTCCTCATAAAAACTGTCTTTTGAAACATCACTTTTCTCCTCACTTGGTACATGCACATTCAGAACAATATTTTCAGGTGAGGCATCCCCATTGTGTTCAATAATTAATAAAATATATATATATAATTTTACAGTATAACACAACCTTTATTATGTGAATACAATTAAGAGATAATTAAGAAATCGTAACAGCGACATGTTTCGACTTTTTTTATAAAGCCATCTTCAGACTGTCCCAATTTTTTTTATATACAATTGACAACGTTTCAGATAATACGAGCTCTCGCTGTCCTCCAAGTAAACTGCGAGCTGTAGTTTTAAAGGACCGCGCATGCAGTTTTGGAGTCGAGGTGCAGTACAACGTCAAATGCTTATTTAAAACGTACAGATAAGCATGAATTCGTCTAAAAATAAACACAAAAGTCCCAGCATCTCAGCTCGCCGTTGGTTATTTTAAACACGAGGTCATCTGTCAGGCAGCGTATGATACATCCTACCTGATATTTGACACAACTGACTCCCTCCCACGTACTGTCTGCGGAAATGATGTCATAACGTTTCGACGTATGTCCGATGATCACGTGACTGGATTGCTAACGGTAAGCGGTGCGCTAACCAGTCATTAGTGGCACGACAATGCATGTCTTCCTGGAGGTCCGCGCATCTCGTTTTGCTCGTTCGGAAATTCCGCTTGCGTTGCGTAAACTGCCGGAATATTGTGGTGCAACTTATTCCTTTCCCCGCCTGCCTGTTCGTTTTTGTACTTCTGCTGCTTTTCTTATCATGTTGCTTATTTTTCTCTTTCTGGTGTTTCATCTTCCCATTTTTTCGTTTCCAGTTCATTGTTCTTTAGCGTTTCCATTTCTTTTTGTCGTTTACCTTTTACGATGTAACAATTGTTAGAGTTTACTTACCGGCTCGTTTTAAGTGAACCCGGTATGTTATTAAGTGAAGTATACATATGATGTACCACTGCATGATTCGTGACATTTTCTAGTTTACACGCTCCGACAATCTATACGAAAGATTGGCACCTCGGTGGTCAGTACTTCAACGCCTCGGCGAGACGTCGAGTTAATGTACAGTAAAGTGACGAGTTTGTTCACCTTTGGTCTTTGTTTCATTCTGCATGTCCATATCAGTGCCATATTTTGCTCTCTGTCCTGTGCCTTTTCGTCACACACCTCGTGCATTTCTGCCGCCAAAGTTTTACGTGTTTCACTCGAGTTTTCCCCCTGCTGAGTTCGGCACGAGCCTTGGTTATAAAATGCGAACCATCAACCTTAAGACGATATTGCAGTCGTGATACCCATTTATTATTATTTTGCTTATATCATTGCATTTTCGTGCCCAGCTCTGCTGTTGCAAAAGCTAAGACATCACACTGCACAGAATCAGACCATTTTATACAGTGCCCGTAAACGGCACTTCTTTGTACGTACCGAGCATCTCGTTTTAACTTGGGGACGGAGCAGAGCTGAGTACTACAGAGCGGGCGGTGTCAGTTGCTATGCAGCCGGAAGGGTAGCTGAGGGAAGGCATGAGGAGTGGCGAGGTGTGCCGCCGCGGGTCGTTAGAGTTCCAAGCGGGCAAAATGGACGAAAATTAATCAGTAAATAATTGTGATTTGTTAAAGTTCATAATTTCTGTTACGAACGGTCATAATGATTACTCGCTCCGGGAGCCGAAAACGATAAAAACAAACTGGCGACACCACTTATGCTTCAACGACGTCGTCTGCCCTACGGTTCGCAATCTTGCGGCAATAAAAGAAACCTTTTTTTTTACTGACGTGTAAATTACTTCGGAACGTTTGCTAAAGAAAATTTATAAATTGTAATGGTATATATAAATATTTATGTGTATATATATATATATATATATATATATATATATATATATATAATTACAATTGACGAACATGTATATGTGAGTGTGTTGTGTTGTGTTGTGTTGTGTTGTGTAATGTACCGAATTTTTGTGCCATGAGCATTTCCGGGTTAAGGGGAGGAATTTGATGAAGACAGATTTGAGCATTAATATGAATTACTTCAATACAAACAGATAGTTTGGTAGACCTAGGCACTGACGGGAGGACAGTGTTAAGAGTGGACCTTAAATAAATGTGTGCGAGTGTATGGACTTCATACATATGATTGAGAATAAGGATCGGTGGCGAGCTGTCGTGAACATTGTAATGAATCTTTGAGTTCCGTAAAATGCGGATATCTCTGCTACCAAAACGAATATTGGCTTATAAAGAGTATTTTATTCTGAAGAAGTTAGTTATTGCACGCCGACTCCAGTGGCGAATCCCTGATCCGCAGGCCATGGCATGCGAAAGGGCACAGAAACCCTTTCCCCCTCCCCCTTCGATAAAGTAAAAGTCAATGATCCAGCATTGTTCTAGGTACCAATAGTAAGAACGACAACATAAAGAATACACGAAAAAGCAAATGCGATCACAGCTCTCTCATTATCCGCAAGAGAGAGAAACTGAAATGAAATATTGCACTTTTCTGCCCTTGTGTATATCCTTTACTGTTGGTAAACGGGGGCAGGGGCGTCCGTCCTTTATTATCAGAAGTGTTTCTGCTTTGCTTCCTGTTAAGAGTGGGATACGCGGTGACGCAGTAGGTTGATTCACTGCGCTTCAAGCCTGAAGGTCGCGGATTCGATTCTTTGTGGGGTTATTGGGATGCTTCATTGTCTTCATTCTTCCGGCCTCACTATGGCAGTAGGGTTGACTCACACGTTAACAGAAATGAGTACCTGGAGTATCTCCTGGCGGTACAGGTGACCGTTGTGTAGGGTGGACAAGCTTGCCATTTTTATGTGCTGCTTGTCTAGAAAACCTGGGAACCTCAACGTCCTAGAGCCGTCAGGGATTTCTTTACCTTCACCTTTTATTTCTTGTTGAGAATGGCGTCTCTAGTTAAGTCCTGAATCACACATCTATCAATCTTGCACACATTCCTTTTATTAAAGAAAAACAAATAAGACAATAAATGAGGACGATAGAACAATTATAAATATATATGTTCTTAACAGTTCACAGTCTGTGATATGAGGTTTACACTGAGTGGGGGACCAGGTCTTCTACGTTTTTCGCCGTGTGGTTGGGTAATTTCTTCCCGATATTTTAAAGGAACCTCATAACCAAGCAGATGAAGGCTTTACATTCTTTTGAAACGTTGAGAAATATTTACCTATCCACACGAGGCAACGATCCAGAAGACCTAGTCTCTCAGCACGAAAGCAGGTTTGCATCTAATAAAATCCTTTAGTGCTCCGTTATTTCAAGTGGGTAATGCGGCAAGCTTCCCGCATAACTAGCCGTATCTTTCGCTGTAGTCTTCGTTCTGTGTTAAGCAGGCGGCCAAACGTGTGGCTGTGCTGGGGTCCGCTTGCCATGGAGGAGAAGGAGGGAGTTTTAATGGACATTGCTGAGAAACAACAGTGCCTGCTCTCTCTCTCTCTTTCTCTCTGTCACACACACACACACACACGCATGCTTCAGAGGACAAGGTTATGGCAGATAATACCCCGAATCCCTAGCCTAAATTTCAGAGTAGATGCTCTATGCAAATTACAAATAACATAGAGTACAGATTTGCGGGAGAAAAACACTTTTCTGTCGTTTTAATAGAGAAAGGAAGCAATTTCTTCCATTTCAGTGGTATGGTGGTGCATACTAGACATACCTAAGAATTCGCCCACCGACTCCCATTTACGTTTTCATGGTGTAGTTTTAGGACACAGAGACAAGTTTTCCTTTAGTTTTTAACGTGTCCTGATACTGGGCGCGGTATCAGACCTGGTGGTGCTCCAAGTGGTGATCACCATTACTAAAAATGGCTGCGAAACATGAGATTTATTTATACGCCGGTAGGCCGTAACATCCGTGTTTAAACAGTTCTCGTGCTATAGACGAGATGTCACTTGTATGTACCTATTCCAGTTTTCCTACGCATATTACCCCTGCTCAGCTAGTTTTATATGTATTGCTTACTTGTATGTGATATTAACTCATTAAGGCACTGAAATATAACTAAACAAAAAATGCAGGATTATAGCTGGCTGAAGGTTGATGCCGAAAGCAGCCTGGCCGAGATGGGTTGTAAAATGCAAATTGCAAAATGCCTGCCGCCACTCTTGCTCTAGCTGTAAATATAAAGCGCTAAGCAAAACGTTAAGGAAATCGGAGTTTGCAATTGGCTGTTCACATGGGAGCCCTGGGGAGGAAGAAGAAGAAGAAGAAGAAAAGCGAATACGGGTATATGTCAACAAGCTGATTCAAATATGCTAGGCCCTTTCTGACGTCAGTTGACCCAGTTTTCTTGGTGATATTTTGGCACATGTTTCAGATTAATTTTGAGCAGAAAACTAAGATACTGTGGTCACAGTTTCTTTGTCTAAGTCATTTACTATGCACACGGACAGATGCCTTGTAGGTTTGATCGTTTACTTTCTCCTCGATCCGCTGTCGGAAGCATTATAGACATCCAATTGGTTTCTGTTCTGAGAAGAGGCACTCCGTACTTCAATTGCCGTAATTGTACCTTTCTCGTGATTAACATACACCTAACAAATTGTCCAAATCTTCAGTGTATTATGTCATTTTTCTGAAGCTGTATCCGATGATCGAACTACGGACCGTGGCGGTTTACAGTACATATATACATATATGTGTGTATGTATGTATGTGTATATATATATATATATATACACACACACACACACACTCTCGTACATACATACATACATACATGTGCCTTTACATATACGTGTATCAAATCGATTTTCTCAAAAACGGTTCATGGCACAAAATATTAGTGCATTGTTGAAAACTTGAAACAGACGACAATCTGCAACATTTTTTGTAACATATCTCGGTCGGGATAATTTTTAACGAAATGCAAGAGAAGTAATATGTGATTTTATCGTAGATCAGTTTGTAACAGTAGATTTTTGTGTTTAATAAATGAGCGTTTATTCTAGAGAAAAGGCATTTGGGAGATTTATGTTAGCCTACCCCATTGGAGTACAAGTTCGCTCTGTTTAGATAAGAAATGAGCAAGGAGAGCTTTTGTACACGTGTCAGCGGTGCAAATCTGCAATGTCAGACCAAGTTGCAACGTGTTTGTTTCAACAAACGTGGTCTGCGTTGGCTGGGTAAAAGATTACTAGTCTGTTTGACGTGCACGCCTGGCATCACAACGTTTTTACATTCGTTTCTGTGCCAGAGTGGCCTATTTTTGCGACAGCAGCCTATATAACGGCTCACACTTCGAGTGCTGAGGAAAAAATTTAGCCCGGTGAGGGAGAAAGAAACAGAAGGCTGAAAATGGTGCGTAATAAAGAGCTTCATAATATGCATGCTTCTTGTTCCGAGCCAGATTAGTCCCGATGATTAGAGTTTTCCGGCCCGTGAAGTGATGTAGTCAGATCGATCAGATTTCATAGGAAACGTCTACCTCTGTCGTCAGAGGACTTGAACGCTGACATTTGAGAAAGCGGATTTCAATGAAACATCGGTACATGTCTATCAGAATACAGGGCGTCACAGTCCAGAAGACAGTAGTCTTCGTACTCAACGTCTTTAGAACTTAAGACCTCACAAATTATTCCAATTAATGCAACCGATATTTATCAGTCTAATCACATAAGTTGTTGTTACCGAGCAAGTTGGCTCAAGCGCTGAGGCACGTGGCCAGGAAGTTCCTTTTGTTCTGCCGTCGCACTGATCTTATTTTGATTACAAAAGACAGCCCGCCACAAACTGCATAATTTCATTGTCTGTCTATACAGGGTGTCACAGGAGGAAAGGGCCAAACTTCGGGAGGGTGTTCCTTATGTTAAACTATACCTATATAACCCAAAACACCTATATCCAAAGTTGAACGGTTACAGAGATAATGGCAAGAGAAATTTGAAACTTTGACAGCTGTTACACACTTACTGATTGCCAAATTCATATTGAAACTGGCAGGAATA
>Ga0209628_10002121_pt1 | contig 13294 bp, 17 predicted proteins | sample TergutCu122P4_FD_187285 | JGI IMG/M metagenome (GOLD analysis project Ga0209628, IMG submission 187285) | Cubitermes ugandensis P4 segment gut microbial communities from Kakamega Forest, Kenya - Cu122 P4 (SPAdes) (version 2) | ecosystem: Host-associated > Arthropoda: Insects > Digestive system...
CCCGTCATTCCGCGCGTAGTCGCGGAATCCATGCGGCGTCTGGATTCTGCGACTACGCTTCGCTACGCGCAGAATGACGGCGGGCACTATTGTTGTCGTTTTGAAGTAAAAATCGAATTACAGGGCGTCGGCCTCGCCGGCGCCCTTTTTCATGGCCTTGCCCTCGGCGGCCCGCTGCCGGCGGATTTCCTTGGGGTCGGCCAGCAATGGCCGGTAAATCTCGACGCGGTCGCGGTCGCGCAACACGGTATCGACCCTGGAAAGCCTGGCGTAGATGCCGAGCTTGTTCTTTTTCAGGTCGATTTCCGGGTACCTGAGCAGCAGCCCGGAAGCCTCCACCGCCTGCTCCAGCGTCGTCCCGGCGGGCAGGCGCAGCGGCACGATTTCCTGCCGGCCGGCCAGCGCGTAGCAGACTTCGATGTTCAGCGTCTCAGCCATCGGCGGCCCCCGGAGCCTGCGCCGCCCGGCGCACGAAGGCATCGACGAAGGTGTTGGCGATGTGCCCGAACACCGGCCCGATGATCTTCTCGAACAGCCGGCTGGAAAACTCGTATTGCAGCCGGAATTCGATCTTGCAGGCGTTTTCCGCCAGGGCGCGGAAATGCCACGCCCCTTCGAGCCGCCGGAAAGGACCGTCGACCAGGCGAATGGCCATGCGCGACGGAAATTCCTTGTCGTTTTCGGTGGTGAAGCTGGTTTTCACCGCGTGGTAATTGACATGCAGGGTCGCCACCGTCTTGCCGGCATCGCGGAACTTGAGATCGGCGCGGCTGCACCAGGGCAGGAACAGCGGGTAATCCTCGCAGCGATCGACCAGTTCGAACATGCGCTCGGCCGATTGTTCGATCAATACGCTCTTTTCAACAAGCCTGGCCATGCGTCGGGAGCCGTCGGTAATCCTGGGAAGCGAGGATTCTATAGCAAATCGCCCGGCAAGCCCGCGGCCGGTATCAAGCGAATTCTTGACTCGCGCCGCAAACGAGAATTATTATCATTTATGAAATTTTCAAGCCAACCCCGCCGCCCGAAAGGAAGCAGTTCGTGCCGTATCGCCCGTCTGGCCCGCCAAGGGCCGTATTTTCCCCGTTCGCCGCGGCCTGTCTTTGCGGCCTGCTCGCCAGCCCGGCCAGCCATGCCGCCCGGCCCATGATTACCGACGACGCCCGCCTCGTCGACGACAAGTCCTGCCAGGTCGAAACCTGGATTCAACGTTACCGCGACAACACCGAATACTGGGCGATACCGGCCTGCAATTTCACGGGGAATCTCGAATTGGCGCTGGGCGGCGCCCGCAGCCGACGCGGCGGGGACACGCGGACCTCGGATGTGATGTTGCAGGGCAAGACCCTGTTCCGAACCCTGGAGCCGAACGGCTGGGCCTGGGGGCTGGCGGCCGGCTACGTCCACCACCCGGACAGCCACGCCTCCAGCGGCGTGAATGGCGATATCTACGTCAATGCGCCGGCCAGTTTCTCGTTTCGCGATGACCGCGTCGTGCTGCACGCCAACCTGGGCTGGCTGCATGAGGAAGAAGCCGGGCGGCATCGCCTGACCTGGGGCCTGGCTTCCGAGACGCAGATCGGCCAGCGCACCTGGCTGATCGCCGAGAGTTTCGGCCAGAATCGGGGCAGGCCGTTCTACCAGGTCGGTCTGCGCCGCTGGCTGCTGCCGGATCGCGTGCAGATCGACGCCACTTTCGGCAATCGCTTCGACAACGCCGCTGGCGAACGATGGTTCACCATCGGCCTGCGTTTGCTGTCGCCCGCCTTTCTGCCGTAAGCGCCACTTGACGGCGGCTTGATGATGCGCCGACCATCCGTACTCGTCATCGCCATGAGTCAACCGCAGCATGAGCATCACCGTCAATAAAAAAGCCTTTCACGACTACTTCATCGAGGAAAAGTTCGAGGCCGGAATCGCCCTCCAGGGCTGGGAAGTCAAGGCCATTCGCGCCGGGCGCATGAACATCAAGGAATCCTACGTCATCATCAAGGGCGGCGAGATTTTCCTGATCGGCATGCACATCTCGCCGCTGTCCACCGCCTCGACGCACGACCGCCACGACCCGGTGCGCACGCGCAAGCTGCTCCTGCATGGCCGGGAAATCATGAAGCTGATCGGCAAGGTCGAACGCGCCGGCTACGCGCTGGTGCCGCTCGACCTGCATTTCCTGCGCGGGCGGATCAAGCTGGAAATCGGCTTGGCCAAAGGCAAGAAGCAGCACGACAAGCGGGCGGACGAACTGGAAAAGGATTCAAAACGCGAGGCGCAGCGCGCCATGAAGGCGCTCGCGCGGTGAAAGGCGGCCTCTGCCTGCTCGTCGCGGCGCTGCTGCTGCCTGGCTGCGGCGCGGTCAATCCCGCCTTCGATCCGGCCCGCGCCCACCACCGGCCAGACGGCTTCGTCAATAGCGACGGCAGCCGCCCCGGCAGCGCCTGGCCGTGGTACGACATCCTGTGGCGGCGGCTGCGCGGCGATTTCCGGCCATCCGCGCCGCCCGCCGGCGGTTACGAGCAGTTCGCCAAAGACTGGAGCGTCCCCGTCGACCCAGGGCGGCTGCGCGAGCCGGGCGACAGGCCGCAGATCACCTGGCTGGGCCATGCCAGCCTGCTGCTGCAACTCTCCGGCCGCAACATCCTGATCGACCCGCAGCTAGCCGCTTTCGCCGGGCCGCTGCGCCTGCTTTCCTCGGCGCGGCGCGTCCCCGCGCCGCTGGCGCCGGAAGAACTGCCGCCCATCGACCTGGTGCTGATCTCGCACAACCACTACGACCACCTCGACCGCGCCACCATCAGCCGCCTGCTGGCCGCCGGCCAGCGCCCGCGCTTTCTCGTGCCGCTCGGCCTCAAGCCCTGGTTCGACGAACTCGGCATCGCCAACGTCAGCGAAATGGATTGGTGGGACACGATCGAGGACGGCCCGCTGCGCATCCACTTCACCCCGGCGCGGCACTGGAGCCGGCGCACCCTGTTCGACACCAACACGACGCTGTGGGGCGGCTTTCTGGTCGAATCGGCCAGGGGCGGCGAGCCGTGGCGCTTTCTCTACACCGGCGACACCGGCTATTCGGATGATTTCCGCCAGATCCGGCGGCGTCTCGGCCCCGTCGACCTGCTCGCCGTGCCGGTCGGCGCCTACCTGCCGCGCGACTTCATGGCGCCGCAGCACATCAACCCGGGCGACGCCGTCCAGATCCTGCTCGACGTCGACGCCCGCCAGGCCATCGGCATACACTGGGGCACCTTTGAACTCACCCAGGAACCCTTCGACCAGCCCCCCGCCGACACCGCCGCCGCGCTGAAGAAGCGCGGCCTGGGCCAAGAACGCCTATGGCTGCCGCGCCACGGCGAGACGCGGCGGATCGAATAGCTCAGTGAAAATCCCGGCTGCTCGTTTCCAGGCGGCCCAGCCAGGAATGGCGGGAGCCGGCAAGGTGGCCAGCGCATCGCCGCGCCAGATGTCGCCGCGCGCGAGAATTTCCGTGAGCGCCCCCGACGGCGGCCTGGCCGGGATCACGACAATTTCGACGCCGCCCCGCGAATCAGGCCGACGGCAATGCCCTCGATGGCGAATTCGGCCTCGCCCGGATTGACCACGATGGGCGCGAAATCGGGGTTTTCGGCCAACAGGCGAAGCCGCCCACCGTGGCTTTCCAGACGCTTGACGGTGACTTCCTCGGCGAGCCGGGCGACGACGATCTGGCCGTCGCGCGCTTGGCTGGTCTTGTGCACGGCCAGCAGGTCGCCATCGAAAATGCCGGCGTCGATCATCGACAGGCCGCGCACCCTGAGCAGAAAATCGGCGCGCGGGCTGAACAGCCCGGCATCGAGGGCATAACGGCCCTGCACGTTCTCGACGGCGAGAATCGGCGAACCGGCGGCGACGCTGCCGATCAGCGGCAGGCCAAGCTGCTCGACGAGGCGAATGCCGCGCGCCGAGCCGGGTTCGAGGACGATGGCGCCCTTCTTCGCCAGGGCCTTCAGATGATCTTCGGCAGCATTGGGCGAGGCAAAGCCGAAGGCGCTGGAAATCTCCATGCGCGTCGGCGGCGCGCCGAGCATCTCCAGCGAATTTTTGATGAAATCGAGAATTTCCTGCTGACGTGGGGTGAGTTTCATGAGGGGGCTTGACCAGGAACAGATGCCTGTATTTTTATACAGCCATCGGTTTTTGGCAAGCCCTGCCCGGCGGGCTGCGTCATTCAATTTTTACTTCGAGGCGACAACGATGATACGCATCATCATTCTGCGCGTAGCGAAGCGTAGTCGCAGAATCCAGACGCTGCATGGATTCCGCGACGGAGCGCGCAATGACGGGCCACCTCAATAATTTACCGTTTGAAGTGGAAATGGAATCAGACGACCCGGAAGTTCTTGAATTGCCAGGGGTCGGCGCGGTCGAGATCTTCCTCGAACAGTTGCCCCCGGTTTTGCAGGGGCGTCCAGTCGCTGTATTCGCCGACGACCTGACCCAGATAGGGGCGGATGAAATCCATGATTTCGGCATGATCGAGTTCTTCCGGCTCGGTCACGCCGCGCTCGGGGTGGCGCAGCGCCCAGATCACGCCGGCGACTACCGGCGCGGTCACCTGGAGGCTGGTGGCGGTGTTGTGCGGAGCGAGCCGGCGGGCATCCTCGATGGCGAGGCGCGAGCCGTACCAGTAAGCGCCCCTGGCGTGACCCATCAGCAGCACGCCCAGTTCATCGACGCCGGAAACGATTTCATCCTTGACGACGCGGTGGGAAGGCTGCAACACCCAGTCGCGGCCAGCCAGTTCATGCACCGACTGCACGGCGTCGTCGCAGGGGTGGTAGGCGTAGTACACCGTGGGCCGGTAGGCCGGATGGTCACCCGTGCCGATGGAGAAATAATCGGCCAGCGAAATGGACTCATTGTGGGTGATGAGAAAACCGTGGATCGGGCCGGCCAGCGGCGTCCAGGTGCGCACGCGGGTGCTGGCGCCGGGGCGCGTCAGGTAGATGGCGACTCGCGGGCCGGTTTCGTGGCGGTGGCCGTCGGCAGGGAAATGCCTTTCATGACTGCCCCAGCCCAGTTCGGAGGGCTGGCAGCCTTCGCTGACGAAGCCATTCACCGACCAGGTATTGACGAATTCGCCGGGGGCCTTGCGCGGCTCTGCCACCTGGGTGTCGCGCTCGGCGATCTGGATGGCGCGGATGTTCAGATCGCGCGCCAGTTGCGCCCAGCCGGCGCGATCCTGGGGGACGGCGGCGGCCTGGGTGAAATAGCCGGTATCGCGGGCGATATTGAGCAGGGCTTCCTTCACCAGATGCGAAATCATGCCCGGATTGGCGCCGTGGGTGATGACCGCCGTCGGCGTGCCGGGGCGCTTCAGGGTCAGCGCCGTCTGGCGCAGCACGTAGTTGGTGCGCAACGCCGGGGCGACCGAGGCGTCCGTGTAGCCGCCCGGCCACGGTTCGATGCAGGTGTCGATGTAGAGCGCGCCGCGTTCCTGGCAGAACGCGATGAGGGCGACGCTGGAAACATCGGTGGAGCAGTTGATGAGGAAATCGCCTTGCCCCAGGCGCGGTTCGAGCAAGGCGCGGTAATTGGCCTGATCGAGCGGGGTATTGTGGAAGGCGACGCCGTATTCGGCGGCGACTCCCCGGCCATTTTCGTCGCCGGTGACGATGGTGATCTGTTCTGGTTCGAGGTCGATGTGGCGCAGCAACAGGGGCAGGACGCCCTGACCGATCAAGCTGAAGCCCACCATGACGATACGGCCGGAAAAGGCCAGCGCTTTACGGTTTTCCTCCAATTTCCTTCTCCCGAATGCCTTTCTGCAGCCCCCTGGGCAACATGGTTGACGAACTGGTTGAACAATTCTCCTGGCCGGCGGACAAGCCGCCGGACAGTAACCATGCCCTGCCCTGCGAGAAAGGGCAAGCGCCTCAGCCCTGCGGTGTTGTCGGCATCACCGGTAGTGCCGCCTGAACTCGGCGCTGGCTTCCCGGTCAGAGTAGAGGTAAATCCGCTTTTGCTGGCCGATGGGTCATGTCGCCACGCCCGGCCAGCAGCCCTTCGATGGAAATGTCCTCATCGATGGCCTCCCAGTGCAATCCATAGCGCCCGATGTCACACGCGGCCCGTTGTTCGGCGGTGGCGTTCAACAAGCGCGGAAACCACGCCAAGGGTACGCCAAGCGTGCGGCCATCCGCCAGGTCGACCCACATGGTGTATTCATCGAAGCGGACTTCCTTAGCCGAAGTGCTCATTCCATGCCCGGCCTTCGCCTCAGTTCAACTTGCCCGGACTGCCGCAGCATTGCTTGAACTTGCGCCCGCTGCCGCAGGGACAGGGGTCGTTGCGGCCGGGTTTCGGCCCTTCGCGGCGCGCGGGGCCGGCGCGTTTGTTGCGCCAGAAGTTGTACAGGGTCTGCACGATCAGCGGCAGGTTATCCTGGAGGTCGGCCATCAGGCTCGCTTCTTCGGCCGGCGTGAACCAGCGTTCGCCGCTCTGTATGACATCTTCCTTGAGATCGCCGTTCAGCAGGAACAGCGGTTCGAGCAGTTCGGACAGATCGTCGGCGCGCTTGCCGGCTCGCTCGAACCAGTCGCCGGCCATGCCGGCGCCGAAAATGTAGGAGTCGACCCAGGCGCCGAAGTCGGATTCCTCGCTGTTCTCGTCGAAGGCGTAGAGCACCGGAAAAATGGCTTCGTTGGCCAGGAGCGAGGCGGCAATGTCGTTGTTCAGGCGCATCAGCAGTTCGAGGGTTTCGCCGACGCGCGGGTCGTCGGACTTGGCGATGCCCCCGCCCAGCGCCTCCTTGAGCCAGACGGCGGGCGGCACCGGCTCCGGCCCGCTGACGATGGCGCAGAGCATGGCCTGGATTTGATCCAGGCGCATCGCCTCGCCGCCGAAAACATCGGCTTCGAGCAATTTCTCCAGGCGGTCGAGATCGTCGTCGGTGAGGGCGTTCGGGTTCATGTCTGGGTTCTCGCGGGGCTTCGGGTCAATTTTTCAGTATAGGGGCACGGCAATGCGCCGCCAACTACAGGCCGCGCGCCCAGGCCGGGCGCAGCGGCGCTCGTTCCGGCGCGGCGATGGCCTCGCGCACCTGGGCCAGCAGGCGTTCCTTGTCGGCCCCCAGCGTGCCCTTGAGCACCAGCCAGTTGGAGGCGTGGTCGCTGCGAAATACCGTGCGCCGGAGTTCCAGCGCCGACAGGAATTGCTCCATTTCGCCGAACAGGCCGCGCTGGTCGAGCGGTTCCCAGGCCGGAAAAGCGGCGCGGAAACGCTCTTCGCCCTGCGGAAAGCTGACCACCAGCGTCGCCAGATATTCCGGCTGCGCGGCGTTGGCGAGCCGCGCCGAGTTTGCCGCATGCTGGCGCGTCAAGACCTTGCCGCCCAGACCGTTGAGGATCATCACCGAGCGGCTGATGCCGGCGGCGCCGAGTTTTTCCAGCGCATCGAGGGTGCTCGCATGGGTTTCGCCCTTGTTCACCGCCGCCAGCACCTCGTCGTCGCCCGATTCGGCGCCGACATAGGCCAGCGACAGGCCGGCCGCCGCCAGTTCGTCGATTTCGCCCTGCGGCTTTTTCTTCAGGTTGCGCGGCAGGCAATAGCTGGAAATGCGCCGCACCGCCGGCAGATGCTCGCGGATCGCGGCCAGGACGAGCAGCAGGCGGCGGGTCGGCAGCGCCAGCGCGTCGCCGTCGGCGAGAAAGACGCGGCGCACCCGGTCGCCGTAGCGTTCGCCGATCCGGCACAGGCTGTCGACGACCTCGGCCTCTTCCCTGGCGCGGAATTTCTTTTGCGGCGCCGTGTACATCTCGCAGAACGCGCAGCGGTTCCATGAACAGCCGTCGGTCAGCGGCAGGATCAGCGATTCCGCCTCGCTCGGCGGGCGAAAGACCGGCTCGACATAGCGGATCGGCAGCATCGCTCAGGCGCCGCCGACCTTGGCGATGAAGGCGGCCGGCGCCCCGACCGGCTTACGCGCCGCGTAATCGAAGAACATGAAGCCATGCTTGCCGCGCGCCACCTCGCGCCCGCTGGTCTTCTCGGTCATCTGCCAGACCAGATCGCAGCCGTATTTGTTGAAATCGTTGGCCGCCATGCCGACGACCATGATTTCGCCGTGAAAGGCTTCCGAGCGATATTGCACGGCCCCGTCGGCCAGGATGATGCCGGCGCCCTCGACCTCCAGCCCGCCATAGCCGAGGGACTTGAAGAAGCGCGCCTGGGCCTCGGACACCAGCGCCAGCAGCGCCGCGTTGTCGAGGTGATTGCGGTAGTTGACGTGATTCAGGTAGATGGGGATTTCGGTGGCAAAGGTAAAACGCTCAGGCAAGCCGATTTCGATCCGGGGCATGATGGTTGGCGTGTTTGTCAAAACGATGATTCTAAAGGCTGACCGGCGGCTGGCGGTAAAATCTTCCGCTCGACGAACGCCGCCCGGAAAGCGCCATGAAGACCATCGACCACGCCAAGCTCGACCGCATCGTCCACGCCGCCCGCCAGGCCGCCGATGAGCGCGCCGAAGGCTACCGCGAGCGGGCGCTGAAAATCTATCCGTGGATCTGCGGCCGCTGCGGCCGCGAATTCACGCTCGCCAACCTGCGCGAACTGACGGTGCACCACCGCGACCACAATCACGACCACAACCCGCCAGACGGCAGCAACTGGGAACTGCTCTGCCTCTACTGCCACGACAACGAACACCAGAAGCAGATCGAAGCCGACCGCGGCCGCACCGACGCCCGCAACGGACGAGGCGGCAGCGCCACGCACAACCCCTTCGCCGGACTGCAAGGACTGCTGAAAAGCGGGAAATGAGTCCGGGGAAACCCGGATGCTTGCCATTGCCCTTTGTGGCGCCGATAATGTGTATCTGACGTATACACATCAACGGAGAGCGCCATGCGCGATGCTTCCATCAATTTGCGCGCGCGGCCCGAACAGCGCGACATGATCGACCACGCCGCCCGCCTGCTGGGCAAGAATCGCTCGGACTTCATGCTCGAGGCGGCGTGCGAGCGCGCACAAGCGACCCTGCTGGACCAGGTTTTCTTCAGCCTAGACGAGAACCGCTTCCGGCAATTCACCGCCTTGCTCGATGCGCCGCAGGACGCCAATCCGGGACTGGAGCGTCTGCTGGCGATCAAGTCTCCGTGGAACCCGGCTTGACCATGCGGCTTTCGGCGCCGCAAGCCCTCTCTGCGGCGCATCGGCTCGATGGCTTCGATTGCGGCGAGCCGTCGCTGAACGACTGGTTGAAGCGGCGCGCGCTGACCAACCATCTGACAGGGGCCAGCCGCACCTTCGTCGTGCTCGACTCCGGCCAGCGCGTACTTGGCTACTACGCCCTGGCGGCGGGCGCCGTCGCGCATCAGGAGGCCACGGGCGCCGTCCGGCGCAACATGCCCGACCCGGTGCCGGCGATGGTGCTCGCAAGACTGGCGGTCGATATTCGCGCCCAGGGCGTCAAGCTCGGCGCGGCCTTGCTCCAGGACGCCGTCACTCGCGTGCAATTCGTCGCCGGGAATGTCGGCGTTCGCGCCTTGCTGGTGCACGCGCTGCATGAGCGCGCCAAACGGTTCTATGAACACTACGGCTTTCGCGCATCGCCAATACACCCAATGACCTTGATGCTCCCTCTGAAGACATGAATGCCGGCCAAAAATATTAAATTTGTTTTATGGGGGCATAATCAAATCGAAGGCGAATATTTTCCGCTTTTCACAGTTAATCTCAAATTTTCACCACATTGTGCAAAACGGCAAGCGGAGCAAGGCGATATTTCAGAACCACCCTAAAGTTTTCCTTTTTCTGGACGTTATAACTATTACTGAGCAGCCCTATTTTCCGTCCCCATTCCCCAAGGAGAAAGATCATGTCAATGTCCATCCAGAATGCCGGCGCCTCGCTTTACGCCGCCAACTCCGCCGCCGTCGAAAGCAGCCGCAGGGCCGTGCCGCAGAAATCGGACAGCGACACGAACGTCAGCGACGCGAAGCTGCCCGGCACGGCGGCGGGCATCAGCCAGGCCGTGCGGCAATCGGCCAATGTGCAGATTTTGCAGAAATCCGCCCAGGTTTCGATCAAGGCCGGCGAACAGTCGCTGGCCCTGCTGTACCGCTCGGCCGTCGACCGGATCAACGACTTCCTGGCGCCGCAACTGGGGGCAAACGCCATCCAGAATGCCATCGATTCGGGCGTGGACACCTCCCCGGAAGCCACCGCGAATCGCATTCTTTCATTTTCCACCGCCTTTTTCGACAAATACGCCGCCCAGAATCCGGGCAAAGACCCGAATCAATTGGCAACCGATTTCGTCGCCATGATACGCGGCGGTTTTGAAAAGGGATTCAACGAGGCAAAGAAAATCCTCGACGGCCTTGGCGTTCTGAATGGCGGCGTCGCGGACGGCATTCAACAGACCTGGAATCTGGTGCAAAAAGGCTACGACGATTTTCTCGCTTCCAAATTGAGTGCGTGAAGCCCTTGAGCAGCCTGTTCATGCAATAACCCCGCCCCCGGCATGCCACGGCGGCGCATGCGGCCGGGGCGGGCTACAATTCCGGCTTTCCACCCTCGCCCGCCGCCGATGGCCGACACTGGCACGCTGAATTTCCTGTGGTCGCAGCATCTTGTCGCCGGCTTCGTCGCGGCCGGCGTCCGCCATGCGGTCATGTCGCCAGGCTCGCGCTCGACGCCGCTGGCGCTGGCCCTGCTGCGCCAGCCGCGCATCGCCTGCGAGGTCGTGCTCGACGAACGCTGCGCGGCCTTCTTCGCGCTGGGGCTGGCCAAGGCGACGCGCATGCCGGTATTGCTGCTGGCAACATCGGGCAGCGCGCCGGCCAACTGGCTGCCGGCGGTGGTCGAGGCCAGCCAGTCCGGCGTGCCGCTGTTGTTGCTTTCCGCCGACCGGCCCGCCGAGTTGCACGGCTGCGGCGCCAATCAGACCATCGACCAGCTCGCGCTGTTCGGCCCGCATGTCCGCGCCCGCCATGCGCTCGATGCGCCGCACGAGGGTTTCGCACCAGCCTGGCTGCATGCGCTGGCGGCGCGGGCTTGCGCCCAGGCGAGCGGCCCCCTGCCCGGCCCGGTGCATCTGAACCAGCCTTTCCGCGAACCGCTGCTGCCGGCCGGCGACTGTCCGCCGCTGGAGATTTTGCCGCCGCTGCGGGTGACGCCGCCGGACGGCGCGCCCGATGCGGCGGCCGTGCGCGAACTCGCCCGCCGCATCGCTGGCCGCCCCGGCGCCATCGTTTGCGGCGAATTGCCGGCCAGCCCCGGCTTCGCCGAGGCGCAGGCGGCGCTGGCCGCGCAGTTCGATTGCCCGGTACTGGCCGAACCTCTATCCGGCCTGCGTTTCGGCCCGCACGACCGGAGCCGGCTGTGCGTGCGTTATGGCGACTGGCTGCCCGCTGCGCCGGCAGGCGAATGGCTGCTGCGTTTTGGCGCCTTTCCGGTTACCAAGACCCTGCAAGAGTACGTCGCCCGGCCGCGCGCGGTGCATGCCCTGGTCGACCCCTGGCCGCGCTGGAACGATCCGGCGCATCGCCTGACCGATCTATTCCATGCCGATCCGGCGGCTTTCTGCCGGGCGCTGCTGGCCGAGCGCCCGATGCCGGCTGAACCGGCCTGGCGCGCCGCCCTGGCCGAGCGCGAGGCGGCGGCGGACTTGGCGGACAGCCCGATCGCCGCCCTGATCGCCGCGATGCCCGACGGCACGCCGCTGTTCGTCGGCAACTCGCTGGCCGTCCGCGATCTGGACCGCGCCTCCGGCAGCGCCGGCAAGCGCCTGCCCATCCACGCCAATCGCGGCGCCAGCGGCATCGACGGCAATCTGTCGACGGCGCTCGGCATCGCCGTCGCCAGCGGCCGCGTCGCCGCGCTGGTCGGCGACCTGACCTGCCAGCACGACATCGGCGGCCTGGCGCTGGCGGCCAAGCGCGACGCCGTGATCGTCGTCATCAACAACGGCGGCGGCGGCATTTTCGAGCAACTGCCGCAACGCGCCCTGCCGGAATTCGAGCGCGGCTGGAAAACGCCGCAAAACATCGACTTCGCCCATGCAGCACGGGCTTTCGGCCTCAGCTTCCAGCGCGCCGGCTCGCTCGACGCGCTACGTCCGGCGCTGGAACGCGCCTTCGCGGCCGGCGGCCCGCATTTGATCGAGTGTTCGTGCCGGTAGTTGCTTTCATATCGCCTGGAGGGCGTCGTGGGCCTCAATTCTGTCGAAACCGTGCTTTGGGCTGAAAACGAGTTCGGACTGGAAATTCCTGATGCCGACGCATCAGAGATGAAGACCGTCGGTGACTTCTCCAAATATATCCACCAGCGCCTGTTGGCCCGCGATGGTTTCAATACGCAATCCGAAGCGCGGATCTTTGAGCGCATCAAGACCTATCTGATTTCACATGTTGGAGTTCGGCCAGAACTCATTTCTTGCAAGGCGGAATTTGTCAGGGACCTGGGTCTTGATTAGCGCGTTTTTCGTTCATGTGTTTACGTGCCGCCCCACTCCTTCATCATTCCGCGACGGAGCGCAATGACGTAATCACGGACTGTTCATGACTGAATCGAAACCGCTCTAATACAGCGAATCGCGCGAGATGTTGCCTCGCTTGACGATCTTGCGCAGGCGGTCGAGGCTTTCCATCTGGATTTGCCGGACCCGTTCGCGGGTCAGGCCGAGGTCGCTGGCGATCAGGTCGAGCGTGGCCACTTCGGCGCCCTTGAGGCCGTAGCGCCGCTCGATCACCTGGCGCTGGCGCTCGTTCAACTGCTCCAGCCAGTCATCGACCAGGCTGCCGACTTCCCGCGACTGGAGCAGGCTTTCTGGATTGTCGCCGGCGTCGTCGGGAATCAGTTCGGCCATGGTGTGATTGGGATCGATTTCCAGCGGCACGTCGAGCGAGGCGATGTGCTCGTTCAGCAGCAGGATGCGGCGAATGTCCTCGACCGGGCGGTCGAGCAGCAAGGCGACGCGCTTGACCGTGGCGTCGCGGCGCTCGGCGGATTCCAGATGGCGCATGGCGCGCAGCACCAGGTTGATTTCCTTGACCACATGAACCGGCAGGCGAATGGTCCGCGACTGGTTCATGATGCCGCGCTCGATGCTCTGCCGGATCCACCAGGTGGCATAGGTCGAGAAGCGGAAACCGCGTTCGGGATCGTATTTCTCGATGGCGTGTATCAGCCCCAGATTGCCTTCTTCGATCAGGTCCAGCAGGGGGATTCCCCGGTTCAGGTAATGCTTGGCGATATTCACGACGAGCCGCAGGTTGTGCTCGATCATCGTCTGCCGGGCGGCAAAATCGCCGGC
>Ga0209628_10002122_pt1 | contig 13294 bp, 12 predicted proteins | sample TergutCu122P4_FD_187285 | JGI IMG/M metagenome (GOLD analysis project Ga0209628, IMG submission 187285) | Cubitermes ugandensis P4 segment gut microbial communities from Kakamega Forest, Kenya - Cu122 P4 (SPAdes) (version 2) | ecosystem: Host-associated > Arthropoda: Insects > Digestive system...
GATGGGCTGAAAGTCGGTCTTGTAGGCCATCTTGCGGCTGTTGGCGATCCAGTAGCCGAGATAGAGGTAGGGGAGATCAAGGGCGAGGCATTGCTGGCGCTGCCAGAGGATGTTGTAGATGCCGAAGCTGCTTTTCGGGACGTCCGGCTCGTAGAAGGTGTAGACCGAGGACAGGCCGTCGTCGAGGACGTCGATCAGGCTGACCATGCGGACGACGCCGGCTTCGGAGAATTCGATCAGCCGGGTGTCGACATGGCTTTGCAGCAGGAATTGCGCGTACTGCTCCTGGCTGTCGTTATGCATGCCGCCGCCCGGGTGGCGGGCCTCCTGGTAGCGGCGGTAGAGGGCGTAATGTTCTTCGCGAAAAACGAGCGAGCGTTCGCGCGGGATCAGAGCGCCGTGGCCTTTCAGGGCGCGCCGCTGATGGCGATTCAATTGCAGTTCGGCCGCCGGCAGGCGGACCGGAATGCAGGCGCGGCAGGCGTCGCAGTAGGGCCGGTAGGTGAAAATGCCGCTGCGGCGAAAGCCCGCGCGCACGAGCGAAGCGTAGATTTCGCTGTCGATCAGTTGGGCGGGCGCGGCCACTTGCGAGCGGGCCTGGCGATCGGCCAGGTAGCTGCACGGGTAGGGCGCGGTGGCGTAGAACTGGAGTAGCGAGAAGGGCAGGGCGGCGTCGTCGGGCAGGGCCATGATTACCATTCCCAGCCGTCGGTCGAGGCCGGCCACGGGCCGGGCGCGGCGTTTTCGGCGATCAGCCTTTCCAGGCGGGCGAGAAACTCGGCGCGGGGAATTTCCCGTCCGCCGAGCGAGGCGAGGTGTTCGGTGCGCATCTGACAATCAATCAAGCCGGTTTGCCGGGCCAACAATTGGCGGATCAGGTGGGCGAAGGCGATTTTCGAGGCGTCGCGCCGCCGGGAGAACATGGATTCGCCATAGAACATGCGTCCGATGGAAAGTCCGTACAGGCCGCCGACGAGCTCGCCGTCGGCATAGGTTTCGACCGAGTGCGCCCAGCCGAGTTCATGCAGGCGGCAATAGGCGGCCATCATGTCCGGGGTGATCCAGGTGTCGTCCTGGCCGGGGCGCGGCGCTGCGGCGCAAGCGGCGATGACGCCGGCAAAGTCGGTGTTGAAGCGCACGCAATAGCCGCCGCCGCGCAAGGTCCGGCGCAGCGAACGGGAGAGGCGGAATTCCTCGGGAAACAGCACCATCCTCGGATCGGGCGAGTACCACAGCGGATGCCCCTCGATGGCGCCCCACGGGAAAATGCCCCGGCGATAGGCGTCGAGCAGGCGCGACGCCGAGAGGTCGCCGCCGACGGCGAGCAGGCCGCCCATGTCCGCCCGGGCCGACGCGACCGGCGGAAAGGCGTCGAAGGGGCCGAGAGCGGGGATCATGGCGGGCGCGGCTCGACCGCGGGTGTGTTGGAGAGGATGGCGTCTGAACCAAAAAACGGCTGGATGGCCGTTTGCGCTCAGTCTTCTTCGCTGCCGAGTATGCGCCGCGCGCCGTTGTAGCGCTTGATCCAGTAGCTGCTTTCCATGCTCTCGATGCGCACTTCGGCGCCGGCGCGGGGGGCGTGCATGAAATGGTTGTCGCCCAGATAGATGCCGACATGGGAGAAGGCGCGGCGCATGGTGTTGAAAAAGACCAGATCGCCCGGTTTCAACTGGCTGCTGTCGATGCGCTGACCCACCTTGCTCATTTCGCTGGCGGTGCGCGGCAAGAGGGTGCCGATGCTTTCCTTGAAGGCCAGGCGGACGAAGCCGCTGCAATCGAGCCCGCTGTCCTCGTCGTTGCCGCCGAGGCGATAGCGGACGCCCACCAGCTTCAGGCCATGCAGGATGACATCCTGCGTGGCGTTGGTGTAACGTTGGAGGAAGGGCGTCGACTCCTCCGGACGTCCTTTCTCTTCCGCGGCCGCAACGGCGGCGGGGAGCGCGCAGAAGAGGGAGGAGGCCAGCAGGAGGGAAACCAGTGCCTTGGACATAGGGCCGAAATTTATTTGAAACCCGCCTTCCTGTAAAGACCTGATTTGCGCGCGGCGGCTATGTTCCAAGCGCCTGATCATGACTACAATCTATGACTTCTGCCGTGAGGGAACGATGAAATCATTCAAGGCATTGCGGATCGAGGAAGCGGACGGCAAGGTTCGCAGCGGCTTCGTCGACATGGACGAAAGCCAGCTCGATCCGGGCGAGGTGAGCATTCGCGTTGCCCATTCCAGCGTCAATTTCAAGGATGCGCTGGCGGCCACCGGCAAGGGCAAGATCATTCGCCGCTTTCCCTGCGTCGGCGGCATCGACCTTTCCGGCACGGTCATCGCCAGCGCCGATCCGCGCTTTGCCCCTGGCGATCCGGTCATTGCCACCAGTTTCGACATCGGCGTCGCCCATCATGGCGGTTATGCCGAAATCGCCCGCGTTCCCGGCGACTGGGTGGTGCCGCTGCCCGAGAGCCTCTCGCTGTTCGAGGCGATGGCGCTGGGCACGGCCGGTTTCACTGCGGCGCTCGGCATTATCCGGATGGAAGAAAACGCCCTCTCCCCGGACAAAGGGCCGGTGATCGTCACCGGTTCCACCGGCGGCGTCGGCAGCCTGGCCGTCGACATCCTGGCCCGGCGCGGCTACCACGTGGTCGCGCTGACCGGCAAGGCGGCCGAGGCGGATTACCTGAAAAGCCTCGGCGCAGCCGAGGTGATGTTGCGCCAGGATCTGGACCTCTCCAGGATCCGGCCGCTCGATCGCGCCCGCTGGGCCGGGGCCGTGGATAATCTGGGCGGCGATGTGCTGGCCTGGATCGCCAGCACGATGGAGCAGGGCGGCACGATCGCGAGCATCGGCTTGGCGGCGAGCATGACGCTCAATACCACGGTGGCCCCCTTCATCCTGCGCGGCGTCTCCTTGCTCGGGGTGGATTCCGGCTATATCCGCGAGCCGTATCGCCGGGGCGTCTGGCAACGCTTGGCCGATGACCTGCGCCCGCCGCATCTTCTGGCCATGACGCGGCGCATTGCCTTCGATCAACTGCCCGCCACCTTCGACGAATTCATCGCCGGGAAAGCCAAGGGGCGCGTCGTCGTGGATATCGCCGGGAGCTGACGTGGCGGAGTTGCCGCGCATTCTGGTCGTCGACGATTCGCGGGTTGTCCGCATGTCGCTGGTCCAGCAATTGAAGGCGGACTACGAGGTGCGCGAGGAAGGCGATGGCGAGGCGGCCTGGCAGACGCTGGTGATCGATCACGCCATCAGGGCGGTGATTTCCGACTTGCAGATGCCCAAGCTCAATGGCTATCAACTGCTCGAAAGAATCCGTTCGTCCAAGCTGCGCCGCCTGCAACTTTTGCCCTTCATTCTGCTTTCCGGCGAGGAAAGCGAGGAAGAGCGCATCGGCGCCAAGGCGCTTGGCGTTTCCGACTTTCTCACCAAGGGGGCGGGCAGCGCCGAACTCGCCACCCGGATCAAGAATCTGCTGGCGCTGAGCGAAGCCAAGGAGAATATCGAAAACGGCCGCGAGCAAATGGTTCAGGATCCGCTCAGCGGCTTGTTTACGCGCAAATACCTGGAGGTTCAGGTGGCGCAGGCGCTGTCGCATTCGCTCCGGCATCAGGTCGAAACCAGCCTCATGGTCATCGGCTTCGACGATTATGACGGCCTCGTCGACCGCCTGGGGCGCCCGGTCGTGACCGAGGTGGCCAATCGCTTCGCCCGCATGCTGGCCGGCAAGGTCCGCCACGAGGACAGCCTCGGCCATTTCGGCGATGGCCAGTTCGCCGTCGTGTCGCCGGGAACCGCCCCGAACTTCTGCTACACCTTCGCCGAGCGGGTCCGCGAGGCGGTCGAGATCAGCCGCCTGTCGGCTGGCGGCCACACCATCGCCGTCACCGTCAGTATCGGCATCGCCAGCATGCCCGGCGATGCCGTCGAATCGGCGGCCAGCCTGCTTGAACTGGCCGGCCAGCGGATGCAGCGGGCGATGGCCGGCGGCGGCAACCGGACCGAAGCCGGCGGCGTGCGCCCCATCACGCGGCCAATTTCGATCAACCATGCGCTGGAACTCCTGGCCGCCAGGCGTCCCGACCCCGTGCGCCCGCATGCCGAGAGCCTGGCGCGGCAATTGCTGCCGCTACTGCGGCTGATCGACAAGGAACTGGGCTTGGCGCTACCGCTCTCCGAGCTCGAGCGCCGCTTGGGCGAACGCAATTCGTCAAGAAGGTAGTTGTTGGTCATTTTGGCTCCGGGGACGCCAGGAATCCGCTGCCTGGGGGCGCTGACGGGAGCCGGTGCTAAAATTCAGCCCGCCTCTTCCCTACCCGTATGTCCGCCAATGATTTACGAAACCGTGGCTGCTGTCGATCTGGGTTCCAACAGCTTCCGCCTGCAAGTCGGACGGGTGGTCGATGATCAGATCTATGAACTCGATTCGCTGAAGGAGCCGGTGCGCCTGGCTTCCGGCCTGACCGCCGACAAATTGCTCGACGACGCGGCCCAGGAGCGGGGCCTTGCCGCCCTGCGCTTGTTCGGCGAACGCCTGCGCGGCTTCGATGGGGGCGCGGTGCGGGCGGTGGCGACCAATACCCTGCGCGTTGCGAGGAATGCCGAGGATTTTCTGCCCCTGGCCGAGGCGGCCCTCGGCTTTCCCATCGAGGTCATCGCCGGGCGCGAGGAAGCGCGCCTGATCTATATCGGCACCTCGCATACCCTGCCCCTGGCCGATCATCGCCGCCTGATCGTCGATATCGGCGGCGGATCGACCGAATTCATCATCGGCAAGCGCCACGATCCGCAATTGATGGAATCGCTGTACATGGGCTGCGTCAGCCATACGCTGCGCTATTTTCCCGATGGCCGGATCGACAAGAAGCGCTTGCGCGAGGCCGAAGGGGCGGCGGCCCGGGAAATCGAGCTGATCGCCCACGACTACCGGCGTTTCGGCTGGAAGGAAGCGGTCGGTTCCTCGGGCACGGCGCGCGCCATTGCCGACATTCTCGAATTGAACGGCCTCAATCCCGGCAGCGAGAGCGGCATTACCCGCGCGGGCCTCGATCGCCTGCGCGCCTTGCTGGTCAAGGCCGGCTCGGCCGAGGCGCTCGATCTGCCGGGCGTCAGGGGCGACCGCCTGCCGGTGCTGCCGGGCGGCGTCGCCATCATGGCGGCGGTGTTCGCGGAACTGGATATCGAGCGCATGAGCTACGGCGACGGCGCGCTGCGCCTGGGCGTGCTGTACGACTTGCTCGGGCGCTTTCATCATCACGACATGCGCGATGCGACGGTGGCGCAGTTTGGCCGCCGCTATCAGGTCGAAAGCGATCAGGCCGAGCGGGTCGAGGCCACGGCCCTGGCGGCGCTGGTCCAGCTGAGCGCTGGCGAGCCGGCCGAGGCCGATCGGCAGCTTTTGTCGTGGGCCGCGCGCCTGCACGAAATCGGCATTTCCATTGCGCATAACGCCTATCACAAGCATGGCGCTTACATCCTGAGCTACGCGGACATGCCCGGTTTTTCCCGGAAGGACCAGACGCGGCTGGCCATGCTGGTGCTTGGGCATCGCGGCAAGCTCGACAAGCTCGCCGGGCTTCTCCCCGGCGATGGCCTCTGGCGTCTTGTTTTCTGCTTGCGCTTGGCCGTGCTGCTCCACCGCACGCGCGAGGACCGCGCCTTGCCGGTCTGGGGGGTCAGGATGCGCGGCGACGGCTTTCAACTCGACCTGCCGGGGGACTGGCTGGCCGCTAATCCCCTGACGGCGGCGGCGCTCGCCGAGGAAAGCGCGATCTGGCGTCAGAGCGGGCGCGCTTATGCGCTCAAGGCGAAAAACCCGCGAGGGGCGGCATGATAGCCCCCCCCCGATTGCATCTGGCGTCGGGGCAGGCGGTTTTGTCCGGCCATTGGACGCTGGCGGCGATGCTGCCGGAACTGGAGACCCTTCGCCGGCAATTGGCAGCGGCCGGGGAGGGGGCGAGGGCTTGGGATTTGTCGCGCCTGGAGCGGTTGGATAGCGCCGCCGCGGTGCTGCTGTGGCGCACTTGGCATAATGCCTGGCCGGATGATCTCGACATCTTGCCGCTGCACCGCCAAGTGATAGCGCGCGTCGCCGAGCTGCCGCCGACCATGCCGGCTGTTCCGCCACGGCCCTTCAACCCGGTCGAAGCGCTTGGCCGTCAGGTGTTGCGCCTCTTCATCCATGCTCAGGGCATGATCGCGCTGTTTGGGCAGATGCTGCTCGATATCGTCCATTTGGCGCGCCATCCGCGTGAATTCCCGTTGCGCGAACTGTCGGCCAATATGTATAAGGCCGGGGCGCAGGCGCTGATGGTCACGGCCCTGGTCGGCTTTCTGATCGGCGTCACCCTGAGCTATCTGTCGGCCCTGCAATTGCGCAGCCTGGGGGCCGACATGCTCATCGTCAATATTCTGGGCATCGCGATTATTCGCGAGCTCGGGCCGGTGCTGGTGGCGGTGCTGGTCGCCGGCCGCTCCGGTTCGGCGATGACGGCGCAAATCGGCGTGATGCGCGTGACCGAGGAAATCGACGCCCTGTCCGCCATGGGCGTATCGCGCAGCCTGCGCGTGGTCTTGCCGAAAATCATTGGCCTCACCCTGGCGATGCCGCTGCTGGTGTTGTGGACCTCGGCGGTTGCGCTCCTTGGCGGCATGCTGGCGGCGCTAATGCAACTCGATTTGTCGCTGCATTACTTCATCGAGAGCCTGCCGCGCACGGTGCCGGTGGCCAATCTCTATATCGGGCTTGGCAAGGGCCTCGTCTTTGGCTTCGTCATCGCCCTGGTGGCCTGCCATTTCGGCCTGCGCGTGCGCCCGGACACAGAAAGCCTCTCGACCAACACCACCCGTTCCGTGGTCACGGCCATCACCTCGGTGATTCTGGTCGATGCGCTATTCGCCATCTTTACCCGCCATCTGGGCGTGCCGACGCTATGAGCCCGGCGCCCATCATCGAATTGCGCGGCCTCGGCACGCGCTTTGGCGATCAGGTGATTCATCGCGATATCAATCTTCGCGTCGAGAGCGGCCAGATCCTCGCCCTGATCGGCGGCTCGGGCAGCGGCAAAACCACGCTGTTGCGAGAAATTCTCGGCCTCTTGCAGCCCTCCGAGGGCAGCGTGCATCTTTTTGGCGTCGATCTCGCCGACCCCGACAGCCAGCGCCAGCGCGCGGTGCGCAGGCGTTTGGGCATGCTCTTCCAGCAAGGGGCGCTGTACTCGGCGCTTTCGGTATTCGAGAACATCGCCTTTCCGCTTCGCGAGCTGCGCTGCCTCGATGAGGACTGGATTGCCCGCCTCGTCCATCTCAAGCTCGACATGGTGGAAATGGGGCCAGAGCATGCGAGTCTGATGCCGGCTGAACTCTCCGGCGGCATGGTCAAGCGCGTGGCGCTTGCCCGGGCGCTTGCCCTGGAGCCGGAACTCTTGCTGCTCGACGAGCCGACCGCCGGCCTCGATCCGCGGCGCAGCAAGCATTTCGTCGCGCTGATCGGGGCGCTGCAACGGGCGCTGGGCCTCACGGTGATGATGGTCACGCACGATCTGGAAACCCTCTCCGGCTTGGCCAGTCACGTCGCCGTCCTCGCCGAGCAGCGCTTGATCGCCTGCGGCCCGGCCGCCGAGGTCGTGGCGAGCGATCATTCCTTCATCCGGGAATTTTTTGCCACCGGGCCGGCGGAAACTGCTTTAATGGCCGCTCATGGAGAATAAGTCGCATGCCTTCATCGTCGGGCTGTTTACCCTGCTGCTGCTGGCCGCCGGCGTACTCGCCATCTATTGGCTCGGCGGCGTCAGCGAAGCCACCGACGATTACATCGTCGTCACCCGGCAGAATATCGGCGGCCTGAATCCCCAGGCCCAGGTGCGCTATCGCGGCATCCGCGTCGGCAAGGTCAGCGACATCCGGATTGATCCGCGCGATCCGGGCAATATCCTGATCACCGTCTCGATCAGCCGCGACATCCGCCTGACCCAGGGCACCGTCGCCAAGCTCGGCTATCAGGGCGTCACGGGCTTAGCGCACATCCTGTTGCTGGAAAGCGGGCGCGACGCCGATCCCTTGCCGCCGAATCCCGCCGCCCCGCCGCGCATCGCGATGATCCCCTCGCTGGTCGATGAACTCGGAGAGAGCAGCACGGCTACCCTGCGCGAGATGCGCGAGCTCCTGGCGAGCCTGGACGCCGTATTCAGCGAAGAAAACCGCGTCCATCTCGCGGCGACCCTGGCCAATCTGAATGCGGCTTCGGCGGGCATGGCGCCTGCGCTGGAAAATCTCGATCTGACTCTTTTGCAAATGCGCAAGCTCTTCGACGATCGCAATGTGAATCACCTGTCGCAGGCGCTCGCCGAAGCCGGTCCGCTGCTGGCCGAGGCCCGCACCGCCATCGGCGGGATACGAGAGGTGAGCGCCCGGCTCGATATCGCCATCGGCGACCCGAGCGACAAGGGCGCGGCGGCCTTGATACCGCGTCTGAACGAGATGGCCGGCGATATCTCGATGGCCGCCCTGCGCTTGAGCCGGGTGCTGCGCACCATGGAAGATTCGCCGCAGGGGCTCCTCTTCGGCGCGCCGCCCCAGCCGCCCGGCCCGGGCGAGCCGGGCTTTTCCGACAGAGAGGAACCCTAGTCATGCGCATTCTGCTCCTGCTTTGCTTTTCCGCCCTGTTGGGCGCTTGTTTCCCGCTGGGCCAGCGCAGCGAAGGCGGCATGAGGCTCCTCGATTTCGGAACGCCGCCATCGCCGCTCCAGGAAGCCGCCGGGCGGCCCGTCAATGCGCTGGTCGAAGTCGGGAAGCCGCAGTGGCAAGATGGCCTCGGCATCCGTTATCGCCTGAGTTATCAGGATGCCTCGCAAGTGCGGGAATATGCCCGTTCGCGCTGGGCCGGGCCGCCGGCCCGCCTGGTCGAGCAGCGCCTGAGGCAGCGCCTCGATCTGTCGAGCGCCGGGCGGCGTCGCGGCCAGTGCGTGCTGCGCATCGAACTCGATGAATTCAGTCAGGTTTTCGCAAGCCCGAACGACAGCATCGGCCTCTTGCAAGGCCAGGCTTTCTGGCTCGATCCGGCGCGCCGGCCGCTGGCCGAGCGGCGCTTGTCGATCAGCAGCCCGGCAGAGGCGGCCAATGCCAGCGGCGGCGTGGCGGCGCTGCAAGCCGCCGTCGATCAACTGGCCGGGGAGCTACTGGCCTGGGAAAGCGAACTGGCGGCGGGCGGTCAAATCCGGGCCTGCCGGGAATAGATGGCGGCGAATCGGTGGCGATGCCGGCGGGCAGGGCGATTGCGCGGCCCGCGTCTTGGCGAGGCTTGACAGTCTTATTTTCCATGCGACACAGTGTGACGCTTCTGTGAAATTGAGCGAAAGCCTGTCGGACAGGCGTTTCGAGTTGTTTGGTACAGAACCCTTCGAGCAAAAAAGGAGAGCGCAGTGAAGATTTTGGTTCCCGTGAAACGGGTGGTGGATTACAACGTCAAGATCCGGGTCAAGGCGGATGGCTCGGACGTGGATCTCGCCAACGTCAAGATGAGCATGAATCCCTTTGACGAAATCGCCGTGGAAGAAGCGGTGCGCCTCAAGGAAGCCGGCATCGCCACGGAAGTCGTCGCCGTTTCCTGCGGCGTTGGCGCTTGCCAGGAAACCCTGCGCACCGCGATGGCCATCGGGGCCGATCGCGGCATCCTGGTCGAAACCGACGCCGAACTTCAGCCCCTTGCCGTCGCCAAGCTCTTGAAGGCCCTGTGCGACAAGGAACAGCCCCAACTCGTCGTCTGCGGCAAGCAGGCCATCGACGACGACGCCAACCAGACCGGGCAGATGCTGGCCGCCTTGCAGAACTGGCCGCAAGCCACCTTCGCTTCCAAGGTCGTCGTCGCCGATGGCAAGGCCACGGTGACCCGCGAAATCGACGGCGGCCTGGAAACCCTCGCCATCAGCCTGCCGGCCGTGATCTCCACCGACCTGCGCCTGAACGAGCCGCGCTACGCGACCCTTCCCAATATCATGAAAGCCAAGAAAAAGCCGCTCGATGCGGTGACGCCCGCCGATCTGGGCGTCGATGTCGCGCCGCGCCTTGCGACCCTGAAAGTCGCCGAGCCGCCCAAGCGCAGCGCCGGCATCAAGGTGGCCGATGTCGCCGAACTCGTAAGCAAGCTCAAAAATGAAGCCAAGGTGATCTGATCATGACCATTCTCGTCATTGCCGAACACGACAACGCCGCCCTGAAGGCCGCCACCCTCAATACCGTCGCCGCCGCCCGGAAAATCGGCGGCGACATCCATGTCCTGGTTGCCGGCGCGGCTTGCGCTGCCGCCGCCCAACAAGCCGCCGCCCTGCAGGGCGTGGCCAAGGTCAAGCTGGCCGACGCCGCCCATTACCAGAACCAGACCGCCGAGAACCTGACGGCGCTCGTCCTGTCTCAAGCCGCCGGCTACAGCCATATCCTGCTGCCGGCCACCACCTTCGGCAAGAATCTCGCCCCGCGCGTGGCCGCCTTGCTCGACGTGGCCCAGATTTCCGACATCACCGCCATCGAATCGGCCGACACCTTCGTCCGCCCGATCTACGCCGGCAACGCCCTGGCCACGGTCAAGAGCGCCGATGCGGTCAAGGTCGTCACCGTGCGCACCACCGCCTTCGATGCCGTCGAAGCCGGCGGCAGCGCCCCGGTCGAGCCGGTCGCCGCCGCCGCCGACACGGCGCAATGCGCCCTGGTCAGCCGCGAACTGACCAAATCGGCGCGGCCCGAATTGGGCGCGGCCAAGATCATCGTCTCCGGCGGGCGCGGCTTGGGCAGCGGCGAGAATTACCACGCCCTGCTCGAACCCCTGGCCGACAAGCTCGGCGCGGCCCTGGGCGCGAGCCGCGCCGCCGTCGACGCGGGTTTCGTGCCGAACGATTACCAGGTTGGCCAGACCGGCAAGATCGTTGCGCCGCAGCTCTATATCGCGGTCGGCATATCCGGCGCCATCCAGCACCTGGCGGGCATGAAGGAATCGAAGGTCATCGTCGCCATCAACAAGGATCCGGATGCGCCGGTCTTCCAGGTTGCCGATTACGGTCTGGTCGCTGATTTGTTCGAGGCCGTGCCGCAATTGACACAAGCCCTGGGCTGATTGCCGCGCGGGACTTGGCGGAAATGGCCGGGTGAATCTGCCGGATACCCTGCTGGACAAAGGGTGGTACTGGGCGGCATGGCTCGTCTGGCTGCCCCTCTTTGTCCGCAGCGTCTGGCGCGCGCCCTGGAGGCGCTTGAAGGTTTCCGAGCAACTCAATGTGTGGCTCGGCATGAATGTCGCGCTGACCCTGATCTGGAGCATGCAGGCCGGCGTGCAGCCGGGCCTCTCGCTGCACCTCATCGGAGCCACGGTATTCACCCTCTGTTTCGGCCCGCAACTGGCCTTTGTCGGGCTGTCGCTGGTCGCCGCCGCCGTGGCTTTCAATAGCGGCGGCGGCTGGCTGGCCTATGCCGCCAATACCGTGCTCGGGGCCGGTATCGGCATCGGCCTTAGCCACTTGCTCTACCGCTTGCTGTCGGCGGTGTTGCCGCGCCACCTGTTCGTCTATCTCTTCGCCTACGGGTTTTTCGCCGCCGCCCTGGCGGTGATCGGCGTCGGCTTGGCCGTCTCGACGCTGCTGGCGCTGGCCGGGGCCTACCCCTGGGATTACCTGTTCGCCGAGTATTTTCCCTATTTCATTCTGCTGGGTTTCTCCGAAGCCTGGTTGTCGGGCATGGCGATGACCTTGTTCGTGGTCTACTGCCCTGGCTGGGTGGGCACTTTTGACGATGCGCAATACCTGGCCAACAAATAGGGGCTACAATCACCTGTTGTCATTGCACGCTAACCTTGGCAAAACGCTGTCAGGGTCTGCCTTCCCGGTCGTTGAGGAAATGTTTTTCCTTGTCGAGCCTTATTAAACTTCCAACCGTTTTATGGAGAAGAAGAGCAATCATGAGTGAATACAGTGCACCTTTGAACGATATCCGGTTCGCCATGCAGGAATTGGCCGGCATGGATCAGGTGGCAACGCTTCCGGCTTACCGGGAGGCGAGCCCGGATCTGGTGGATGCCATTCTTGAGGAAGCGGCCAAATTCGCCGGGGGCGTGCTCTCGCCGCTGAACCGCGTTGGCGACACCAACGGCGCGAAGTGGAAGGATAAGGCGGTGACCACCTCGCCGGGCTTCAAGGAAGCCTATCGTCAATTTATCGACAATGGCTGGAACGGCATTGGTTGCGATCCGGAATTCGGCGGCCAGGGCATGCCGCGCCTCTTGTCGGCGGCGGTCAGCGAAATGTGGAAGGCGGCCAACCATGCCTTCTCGCTTTGCCCGATGCTGACCCAGGGGGCCATCGAGTCGCTGATGATTGCCGGCACGCCGGAACAAAAGGCCGCCTACCTGCCCAAGCTCGTGTCCGGCGAATGGACCGGCACCATGAATCTGACCGAGCCCTCGGCCGGTTCCGACCTCGCCGCCGTGCGCACCCGCGCCGAGCCGGTCGGCGACGGCACCTACAAGATTTTCGGCCAGAAAATTTTCATCACCTACGGCGAGCACGACATGACGGACAACATCGTCCATCTGGTGCTGGCCCGCACGCCGAACGCGCCGGAAGGCGTCAAGGGCATTTCGCTCTTCGTCGTGCCGAAATTCCTGTTGAAGGCCGACGGCACGCCGGGCGAGCGCAATGACGCCTATTGCGTGTCGATCGAGCACAAGCTCGGCATCCACGGCAGCCCGACGGCGGTGCTCGCCTTTGGCGACAACGGCGGGGCCATCGGCACCCTGGTCGGCGAGGAGAACCGCGGCCTCGAATACATGTTCATCATGATGAACGCCGCCCGCTTCAATGTGGGCCTCGAAGGTCTGGGCGATGCCGAGCGCGCCTACCAGCGCGCCGTGGTTTACGCCAAGGAGCGCATCCAGGGGCCGGAACTCGGCGTCAAGGGCGGCCCCAAGGCGCCCATTCTGAAGCACCCCGACGTGCGCCGCATGCTGCTGTCGATGCGCTCGCGCATCGAGGCCATGCGCGCCCTGGCCTATGTGGTCGCCGCCGCCCAGGACAAGGCCCATCACCATCCCGATGAAGCCGCCCGTAAGGAGTCCCAGGCTTTCGCCGATCTGATGATTCCGGTGGTCAAGGGCTGGAGCACCGAAAGCGCCATCGACATCGCTTCGCTCGGCGTCCAGGTGCATGGCGGCATGGGCTTCATCGAGGAAACCGGCGCGGCCCAGCATTTGCGCGATGCGCGAATCACCGCCATTTACGAGGGAACGACCGCGATCCAGGCCAATGACCTGATCGGCC
>Ga0209628_10002123_pt1 | contig 13292 bp, 10 predicted proteins | sample TergutCu122P4_FD_187285 | JGI IMG/M metagenome (GOLD analysis project Ga0209628, IMG submission 187285) | Cubitermes ugandensis P4 segment gut microbial communities from Kakamega Forest, Kenya - Cu122 P4 (SPAdes) (version 2) | ecosystem: Host-associated > Arthropoda: Insects > Digestive system...
ATCTGTTTGATTTTATTAATATCGGTATAATCATATTGATACAACCCATTATCGGCAATCATCATCAACACATTATCGAAAGGAATCACATCGAATCCGTCCATTCCTTTGACATGTGCAAGTTGATTGGCAATAAGCGTTTGCGGATTTCCCGTTCTATATACTTTTAAACCGTCGTCGCATAAAAACAAAGCGTTTTTGTCGATTCCCAATCCTTTCGGATTTGTCATTGTATAGGTTACAATTGGCTTGGGTTTTTTTACATCCTTGACGTCAATGATAAGTAATTGATCTAAAGTTTGTCCGCAAACATTACCTGAACGGATAGTTACGTATGCTATATCATCTTCGACTACCACCGGATCGCAGCCAAAAACATGCCATACGGTAGAGCAATATTCGGGTTTAATCGGGTTTTCCACCGAATAAATTGCCATTCCGGTTGGCATTCCCAAAAACATATTGTCTTTGTAGCTGAAAATGGTTTCTACATTACCAATCCAAAAATTTTCAATCATTTTTTTGGGAGTTTGCTCCGATTTTAAATCAAATATACTCATTTGATAATTGATTACGGCATACAGGTAATCTTTGTATATGGCGAATCGCGACATGGAACCGTTAGCTCCGACACTTTGAGAGTTGCTTCCTTTTGCTGTTGCATCACTTGCTAATAGAAATCCTCCCCGCCATCCATTCCACCACCTGTTCTGTGCATCGGCTTCTCCGATTCGTTCTTTCAATTTCCATCCGACTATAATTCCCTCTTTCCTTTTTCCATCCTCCGAGTAGCACATACTGTAATCATATCCGTATTGATTATCTATTACAGGAAAGGATTCCGGGAATGCATTTTCCAACCGCCCTTTCAATTTCGGATTCGCCGGATCGGTGATATCAAACCAAACCAAATCAACCAATGCATCGGCATACAACAGATTGTTTTTAATAGCCAGATCGGCATTTCCTACCAATTCGATAAATCCGACAATACGAGGTTTGGAAGGGTCTGTGTTGTTAATAATATGAATTCCCACTTCCGATTCTGAAATGTATAAAAAACCATTATAAAAGCATATTTTTCCATAATTGCTAATTTGATGTTGTTCTTTTGTTACTTTTACCGAATTTCTAAATTCACTCACTGACATAATTACCGGTTCATTGATTTTGTAGGTATAGGTTTCCTTATAATCATAAGTACATCCTGCAAAAAGACCGGCAAGGAACAATAATAAAAATGTTTTTTTCATAACTTTATATTTTTTTTTGTTAATAATAATTCATAATTTATAATTCATAATTCTTTTTTCACCACATATATCTCACCCCCGCATTAAGTCCCACAACAATCGGATGTTTTGTTCGTGCGCTTTCCGGTTGATTGTTATCAAAAAAATAACTCACTTTCGGTTCGAAGTAGATGCTGTAATTCTTTTGAAGTTGAAAATCAACGCCGGGTGATATTCCTACCGACCATTGCAAGCCGTTTATTTTTTCGTTTGAAACGATCGTAACTCTTTCAGCAATATGGTTTTCGTAATCCGTTACTTGTACGAAATGCGATAAAATACCTTTTTCAACCATTCCACCTGTAGAAAGATAAATATCCCATCGAGAGAAACGATTACCGTAGAGACGGGTATGTATATTCAACGGAACACCTATGTAATGCAATTGCCGGTTTGCTTTGTTAACAGGGTAAGATTCTTTACTGAATGAAGTTTCAAGATACGAATAAACAATACCGCTTTCGATAGCAAAAGTCCGATTCAACTCCTTTTTTAAAGTAATACCGAATGATAGGGGTAAATGATGTGAAACTCCGGTATATTTTTCATTCAACAGGATCTCTTCTGTTTTTGAATTGGATACTACTTCTGCAGAAGCTCTGAAATAGGGCATTTCTAAATTCGGGATTCCTTGGTTTATATTGTTTTCAGCTAAAAGCGCTCCTCCGGAACCGAAAGAAAGACGAATGCTTTGCCGTTTTTTACGTTTGATTGACGGCTGTTGCATTTCATTATTAAAATCAAAATAAGGATTAATCTGAACAGATTTTTTTTCCTGAACATTCTGTTCTTTCTCCTGAGAGATGTGCTTTTCTTCTTCGATTACTTCTTTTGTAAAAGTCACCTCAGTTGTATGGTTGTTCTCTGCCAACCGCTCATGTAATTGGGATTTTCTAACCACCGCCGAATTTTCGACATTCTGTTGTTGAACAGGCTGAACAATTTCTCTTTCAGGTACATCCTGAATAATTTCTTTTTCATGACCGGATAATTGGTTTGCTGTTTCATAATGAACTGTTTTTTTATTAATTGTAAAAACCAGAAATAATAACGCTATGCTTGCAGCAACGGTAATTGCTGCAAGCCTTTTGAGAAACATCCTTTTCCGGAAAGGCGGATTCACCCGATTTGCAATTTTCTCCCATGAATCGTTGTCTACCGGTAGGGAATAGTTTACTAATTTGTCTCTAATACTTTCGCTGAATAAGTCGTTCTCTTTATCCATTTTTATTTTTTTCTATCCGTATCAACAAATAATTTTTGTATTTTATCCTGTAATAACATTTTTGCATTAGCAAACTGTGAACGTGAAGTTCCTTCTTTTATGTTCAACATTTTTGCAATCTCTACATGTGAATATCCTTCTATTGCATGCATATTAAAAACAAACCTGCAACCTTTTGGCAATTCGGATATACATTTTAGAATATCTTCTGCTGATAAATGTTCCACAGCCGACATTTCAATATTTTCAATTTTTTCTTCATAATCAGCTAAATCCATATTTTGCTTTGAATGATCATCTCTTAAAAACTCAAGCGCTGTTGTAACAAACACCCGTCGCATCCATGCACCCAAAGGACCATCTTCCGAAAAGGTATTTATCTTTGTGAAAATTTTTATAAATCCTTCATGCAAAACATCTTTTGCTTTTTCGTAATCATTTGTATAACGGACACATACTCCTAACATTGCGGGAGCGAAATGCTCATACAATTTCTTCATTGCCCAAGATTCGTTTTTTTTGCATCCGGCAATTAATAATCGTTCCTCAGACGGATGAAGGTCCATTTATATTAATGATGAAAAAAAAGGTCAAAACGTTGTATGACTTTTGATTTTTTTTTGATATTTTCCTTAATTTAGAATTAATATAAATAATATTCTAATATAAGAGAAGCATAAGTAGCTGACTATTATTTTATTGCTCTTTTTTTAATTTGCTAACTGCTGATTCTAAAGATTCAGTCGGTTCAATAATATTGTAAGCTCCCCAAAAATTACTGTCATAATAACTCATTGCTTGATCGCTTAGCGATTGGCGGCTTGAAAATGAATCCTTGCTTGCAATACGAACAGGATTTTCTTTTTGGTTGTCAGTAACTACTAACTCGCTTACTACAGTATAGTTAGTTGCAAAAAACCTTCGTTTCCAATCGCATTTGAATCGAATTCTATTATGAAGATAATGTAAATAAGTTTTATCATTCTGGTATTTATAACTAACAATATAGCTTACTTCTTCCGGTGAAAACCGTAAACCGGATGGTTTGCTCATAAGAATAACATTAGTTACTTTTTCTTTGTCTCTCATATCCATATCAAATTCTGCCCTTGTAAATGCAAGCGTTTCCTGATCAATGTAAAAAGTGCCGGAATAAAGTGGAAAATCGAAGATCATCTGGGGAGAAAAACGTACGACGTATTGAGGACGATCGTTGATTGTCATGGAATTATCCAATTTATATGTGTATAAGGGTAAAATATTTTTATCTAAAAGTAAATCCGGATTTTTGACAATATCGATAAAAACAGCCATATTTGGACCTCCCAGTAATTTGACGGCTAATGTATCGCTTATTTTGGGGCTCACCAATGTCCGTCCTTTTAAAATTTGGACCCGATCCCTTTCTGCGGTTTGTTTATAGGAATCTTTGTATAAACTAACCACTGCTTCGGAAATTGTAATATAACGCCTGCCTTTTTGTGCAGTTTCTCTATAAAAACCTGTAAGAAGATTCGGGTTTTGACTGTAGTTTTTTTCGATTTTAGAGATAGCAATTTCCATTAAGTCCAAAGCATTTTTCCAACTTCGAATTTCAATTTCCTTCAAGGGAATGGATTGAGGTTGTAAAAAAAATTCCAGGTTTAAGGCATTTTGTTTTGAAACCTGCACTTTTGTGTTATAAAAACCTAAACAAGAAAATTCAATTTCTGTTACATTTAATGCATTGCTGATTTTAAGATTAAATTCTCCGTCTTCGTTAGTGATTGTACTTACGTAAGTACCAACTGCTGAAACGGTCACATATTCAATTTTTTTCTTATTTCTTGCATTTTTAACTACGCCCCCAATTGTGTAGTAATCTTCACTGTTTTGGGCATGTAAATGAGAAAACAACAAAGTAAATCCCATTAACAAAACGATTCCTTTCATTTTCATTATTAATGTTTTCATTTTTTATATAATTATTTTAATTAAATTGTTTAATGCTTAACTCTTTTCCATCGAAGACAGCATAAGAAAAAAGTTGCAGCCAATCGCCAATAATCACCATACGGTTTTTAGCATTCAACATGAGATCTAAAATGATATGCCTGTGTCCAAAAATCAAATAATCAGTTTCAGGATGCTTTTTAACAAATGATTTGGAATAAAGGATTAATTGTTCCTTTTCTTCTCCCAAATAAGGTTTAGGTTTTTCCTTTTCTTTACAACGACTATTTTTTGCCCAGGCATGAGCCATTTTAATCCCCAAATCGGGATGAATAGAACGGAACATCCTCTGACATAACCTGTTATGAAAAATCCAATGAATCAGCCGAAATGATCGGGATGAATCATCGCATTCGTCTCCGTGGGCAATATAAAAAACTTTACCAGCTATTTCTGTTACAAAAGGATTTTTATGTAAATAAAGACCGATTTCTTCAGGTAAATAATCAACTATCCAAACATCGTGATTTCCGGTAAAATAGTGAATTTCCAGCCCATTGTCGCTCAATTCCGCTAATTTTCCCAAAAAGCGTGAAAATCCACGAGGAACAACCTTTTTATATTCAAACCAAAAATCAAAAATATCTCCCAGTAAATACAAGGCTTTTGCATCATCCCTGATTGAATCTAACCATCGGACCAACCGTTTTTCTCTTTCAAGGGAGTCATTAATAACAGACGAACCTAAGTGAACATCCGAAATAAAATATGTTTTATCTTTTATCTGCATTTATAAAAAACCAAGTTCCAATTTTGCTTCATCACTCATTAAATCTTTATGCCATTCCGGTTCGAAAACAAGCTTTATTTCAACATTATTGATTTCAGGCACAGATTCAACTCTCATTTTTACATCTTCCAAAATAAAATCGGCAGCCGGACAAGATGGGGCTGTTAAAGTCATAGTGATTGTCACGTTTTTTTCATCGTCGACATCCACTCCGTATATCAATCCCAAATCGTAGATGTTGACCGGAATCTCCGGGTCATAAACCGTTTTCAGCATTTTGACGATTTGGTCTTCCAATATCAATAGATTGTTTTCCATATTTTATCTATTCTAATATTCCTTTTTTTAATGTTATAGGATTGCAGCGACAGTCCCAGATGTCAACAACATAAATTAGCGGCATTACTACTTTTCCTATTCAGAAATTCATAAATAGCATTGAGTGTTTGAGCCGCTTTATGAGAATAAATTAACTTCATGTTTTCGGAAACATTGAGCGAATTTCCTTTGCTGAATAGACTCTTCCTTTTCTAATATCTTCTTCGGCCACACGAATAGATTCCATCTGTTCTTCCTGTGTGTATGGTAATCCGTAAATGTGTTCAAAATCAGCTCCTTTCTGTAATTTTACATCTATTACTCCTTTGAGATGTCTCACTGTAGTTACAATATTTCTGGTATCAACTCTATTGTCTAAAATAACAGTCATCGTTGTCATATCCTTATATTTTTAACTACAAATGTACAATTTTTTTTATTGAATAAATAATTGATAGCCAAAATATTTTTAAAAAAATGTTAAGAAATAAATAAAACTGTTTTATTTTCGGTTTAAACCTATATCTTTGTCAAAAATCTAAATAACTAACAGTCACAACAGCATGTTGGGTTTCGATTCCCGTTACACATACTGCAATAAATATTTATATTACTAATTATCAATGAATAAAAGCACAAAGATAATCGTATTTTCTGCTATTGCGCTGCTAATTGCCGGCATGGCGCTGTATCCCACAATCAAAAAACAGTTGAAAAAAGAAAGCGCTCCTCAGGAAGTTTCAGGTGCACGAGGCACAGAAGGAAAAGGGCCTGGAGGAGGGCCGCCAAGCGGAGGTTCGCCCGAAAGAGGGAGACCGCCGGGTGGAGGAACAGGAGGCAGAGGTATGGCGCTTAATGTCAATGCGAAAATTATTAGACCGGAAACTTTAGTGGATGTAATGCGTTTTGTGGCTAATACGATTCCTGATGAAGAAGTTGATCTGACTTTTGAAAGTTCCGGAAAAATAACGGATATCTTTTTTCAGGAAGGTTCAACTGTTAAAAAAGGGCAATTGCTGGCTAAAATAAACGACAAACCGCTTCAGGCAGAACTGCGGAAATTACAGGCTCAGATTCCCTTGGCAGAAGCAAGAATTTTTCGTCAAAAATCATTATTGGAAAAAGATGCGGTCAGTAAAGAAGCATTGGAACAGGTATCAACGGAATTAGAAAAACTGCAAGCAGATATTGAATTGATAAAAGCAAGAATAGCCCAAACTGAATTACTTGCCCCTTTTGACGGGCAAATTGGACTGCGAAATGTCAGTGAGGGCGCTTATGCTAACCCTTCAACAATTATTACAAGACTAACCAAAATTATTCCCCTGAAAATAGAATTTTCAGTCAATGAAAAACAATCGGATAACATTTTTCCCGGAATGGAAATTACTTTTCTACAAGATGCCGATCTTTCAGCTTATAAAGCAACCGTTTATGCAAAAGAAACACGAGTGGTGCAATTGTATACCCTTAGGGTTCGCGCTTTGTATCCAAATACGAACGGACGTTTACGACCGGGAAGATCGGGACATGTTGTAGTCAATTCAAACGCTCTTAAAAATGCTTTAACCGCTCCAAGCGAATCGATTATCAAAGAGATGGGAAGAGATATAGCTTACATCTATTCCGGAGGGCGAGCGAAACAAGTATCTTTGGATATTGGTATGAGAACAGAATCTGAAGTTCAGATATTAAAAGGACTAAGCGCCGGCGACACTTTGCTTATCAGCGGCGTGATGCAGTTAAGGGATGGTTTGCCCGTAATTATTGACAATATCAATTAGACAAGGATGACAATTTCGGAATTAAGCATCAAACGACCGGTTCTTTCTACAGTTTTTGTGTTGATAATCATTATTTTCGGGGTTATCGGCTATACTTATCTGGGCGTCCGGGAATATCCGAGCGTAGATAATCCGATAATTACTGTTGGTGTTTCATATCCCGGAGCTAACGCTGACGTAATTTTAAACCAGATTACGGAACCTTTGGAACAAAACATCAATGGAATTCCGGGTATTCGTTCGTTATCAAGCGTCAGCAGTCAGGGGTATTCCCGGATTACTGTTGAATTCGAACTGAGCGTCAGTTTGGAAACTGCAGCAAACGATGTTCGTGATAAAGTATCGCGCGCCCAACGTTATCTTCCCCGCGATTGCGACCCGCCAACGGTTTCTAAAGCCGATGCTGACGATCAACCCATTCTTCAGATATCAATTCAGAGTGAAAAAAGAAATCTACTTGCATTGAGCGAAATTGCCGACCTTACAGTTAAAGAACGGTTACAAACGATTCAAAATGTAAGCGCTGTTTCTATCTGGGGTGAAAAACGCTATTCCATGCGGCTATGGTTAGATCCGGCAAAAATGGCTGCTTACGGAATTACTCCGATTGATATCCGGAATGCGATTGACCGCGAAAATGTGGAACTCCCTTCCGGGAGTATCGAAGGAGATAAGATAGAATTAACCATCCGGACCATGGGCTTAATGCGAACACCGCAAGAATTTAACAACCTGATTCTCCGTCAAAACGGTATTGATGTAGTTCGCTTCCGTGATGTTGGATTTGCAGAATTAGGCCCTGAAGAAATTCGGAGCATTATGATAAAAAATGGTGTTCCGATGGTAACTGTTGTAATTATTCCTCAGCCCGGCGCCAATCATATCGACATTTCAAACGAAGCCCAAATCAGGATGAAACAGATAGAAAAAGATTTGCCTGATGATGTGAAATTAGAAATTGTATACGATAATACCAAATTCATCAGGGCTTCTATAAAAGAAGTACAAGAAACGATTTATATTGCATTTTTCCTTGTAATTATCATTATTTTTCTTTTTCTACGCGACTGGCGCGCAACATTAGTGCCTGTGGTTGTGATTCCCGTTTCATTGGTCGGCGCTTTCTTTGTGATGTATGTCGCTGGGTTCACAATCAATGTATTGTCGATGCTGGCAGTCGTCCTGGCAGTAGGTTTGGTCGTTGACGATGCCATTATTATGGCTGAAAATATATACGTACGAATCGAACGGGGAATTAATCCGAAAGAAGCAGGAATTGAAGGTTCAAAAGAAATATTTTTCGCAATTGTATCCACAACCATCACCTTGGTTGCTGTATTTTTCCCGATTGTATTTATGCAGGGAATGACAGGGCGTTTATTCAAAGAATTCAGTATTGTCTTGTCGGGAGCAGTATTAATCTCCGCTTTTGTAGCTCTGACTTTCACGCCTATGCTCTCAACTAAAATATTACGGAAAAGAGAAGAAAAAGACTGGTTTTACCGTAAAACAGAACCGTTTTTTGAAGGAATGAATTATTATTATGAAAAAGGATTGAACTATTTTCTTAATCACCGCTGGATTATGTGGCCAATTGTTGGTATCACATTGATAATTATCGGAATACTCTGGATTCAAATTCCAGCGGAATTGGCGCCAATGGAAGACCGGTCGCAAGTTTCAATCAATCTTCGAGCGCCTGAAGGAGCAACCTACGAATTCATCCGGGATTACGGTGAGAAAATTTCAGCGATCGCAGATTCTGTTGTTCCGGAACGGGAGTCAAACGTAACAATGTTACGTTCCGGAATGTCGTTTGTACAATTAAGACTACCCGACCTTCAAAACCGCGACAGAAGTCAAATGGAAATTGTAGAAGAGTTATCTAAGGCTGTAAGAAAAGAAAATGAAGCCCGTTCGTTTGTAACTCAACAATCCACTTTCGGAGGCAGACGCGGAGGTATGCCGATACAATATGTTCTCCAAGCTCCGAATTTTGAAAAGTTAAGAGAATACATACCCCTGTTTATGAATAAAGTCTCTGAAAGTCCGAAATTCCAGATGGCCGATATCAATCTGAAATTCACCAAACCGGAAACCAGGTTGGAAATCAACCGCGACAAAGCGGCATTGCTGGGTGTAAGCACCCGCGACATAGGACAAACTTTGCAATTCGCTTTAAGCGGACAACGCATGGGGTATTTCTATATGAATGGAAAACAATACCAGATATTAGGTGAAATCAACCGGCAACAGCGCAACAAACCTTTGGATTTGAAATCCATCTATGTTAAGAACAATCAGCAGCAAATGGTTCAGTTAGATAACTTGCTTGAATTAAGAGAAAACGTTGCACCTCCTCAATTGTACCGTTACAACCGTTTTAATTCGGCTACGGTTAGTTCGCAGTTAGCAAAAGGTGTTACAATCGGTGAAGGATTGGCAGAAATGGACCGTATTGCCAAAGAGGTTTTGGATGAAAGTTTCCGGACTGCATTAGCAGGCGAATCGAAAGAATTTAGTGAAAGTTCTTCCAGCCTGATGTTTGCTTTCGGCTTGGCTTTGGTATTAATTTTCCTGATACTTGCGGCGCAGTTTGAAAGTTTCAAAGACCCGTTCATCGTGATGCTGACTGTGCCGTTAGCCATTGCCGGCGCTTTGATTTTCATGTCGATGAACAATATAACGATGAATATTTTCAGCCAGATTGGTATAATTATGTTGATTGGTTTGGTCGCTAAAAATGGTATTCTTATTGTGGAATTTGCCAATCAGCGGCAAGAAGCAGGTATCGAAAAAATGGAAGCTATCCGGGGCGCAGCCATTCAACGCTTGCGTCCCATTTTGATGACAAGTTTCTGTACTGTTCTCGGATTATTACCTTTGGTCTTTGCCAGTGCAGAAGGAGCAAACAGCCGCATCGCAATGGGTATTTCCGTAACAGGAGGAATGATTCTCTCTACTTTCCTTACCTTATTTATCGTGCCGGCTGTTTATACCTATTTTTCAACTACCCGAATTAAAGAAGAATAAAATGAAGATTAGTGCGCTACATATAAAAATATTATTTATCCTTTGCTTTTCTACTTTTACAGTCACTGCACAGGAAGTTTACGATTTGAGAAACTGTTTGGAAACCGCTTTAGACAATAATTTTAATATCCGAATCGTTCGTAATGAACAGAAAATAGCATCAAACAATGCTACAGCCGGAAATGCAGGACTATTGCCTACTTTGGATTTAAGCGCCGGTTATTCAGGCACTTTAAACAATACGAATCAGGAATATACCGATGGAAAAACGGTAAATAACCGCAACATCCTGAATCAAGGCGCTAATTTGGGGTTGAATTTGCGATGGACTGTTTTCGACGGATTTTCCATGCAAACCAATTATAAACGCTTGAAAGAATTTGAAACAATGGGTGAAATAAGTACCCGGCTGTCGATAGAAAATCTGATGGCTGATTTAGCTGCGGAATATTTCAATTATGTACGCCAAAATATCCGCCTGTCTAATTTAAAATATGCAGTTTCATTGTCTAAAGCAAGGCTCCGGATAACAGAAGCACATTATATAGTAGGCACAATGGCGCCTTTGGATATTAAATTGGCGCAGGTGGATTTAAATGCCGACAGCTCCAGTCTGATACGGCAATATGAAACGCTTTATTCTTCCAATGTAAATTTAAACCGTTTTATGGCTTTGGATGATGTGTCGATGAGAATAGAAGTAGCAGATTCGCTCATCAATCCCAATCCTTTTTTACAGGAAGAATTTTTATGGACATCCATGCTACAATCGAATTCCCGTCTGTTATTATCGGTTAAGAATCAAACAATCAGCGAATTGGATTATAAAAACCTGAAAAGCCGCAATTATCCCTACCTCCGTCTGAATACGGGTTACGGTTATACAGTCAATGCCTATGGCTCCGGCTCAATGAAACAACAGGATAATTTATCATTCAATTATGGATTATCTTTGGGTTTCACGATTTTTGACGGATTTAACAAGCAACGTGAACAACGAAACGCTCAGATTGTCATTCAAAACCGAAAGCTGCAAACCGAACAATTGGAGCAATCATTGAAAGCCGATTGGGTTAAAATGTGGATGGCTTATCGCAACAATTTAGAGTTAATTAATTTAGAAAAAGAAAATTTGGCAACAGCAAAAGATCTTTACGAAATTGCTATTGAACGGTATAAATTGGGACAACTTGCAGGGATTCAACTTCGTGAAGCGCAAAACAGTCTTTTGGGAGCTGAGGAAAGATTACTTCAAGCGCAATTCAACACCAAATTATGTGAGATTTCTTTGTTACAAATCAGTGGACAAATCGGTTTATACTTAGAATAAAATGACTTATACCATTCAACCGCCTACAACTATTCATGCAGATATCGGTTTGCCGGCATCCAAAAGTATCAGCAACCGTATTTTAATATTGAATGCTTTAAGTAATAATAAAAACCCTGTCGAAAATTTATCAGATAGTGAAGATACACAAGTCTTGAAGAAAGCGCTTTTTTCAATCCAAACAGGAAATACTGTTTTTGATGTTGGCGCCGCAGGAACATCCATGCGTTTTTTAACTGCTTTTCTTGCTCAGACCGAGGGCATTTGGACAATTACCGGATCAGAACGCATGAAAAACCGTCCAATAAAAATTTTGGTCGACTCCCTGCGAGAAATTGGAGGAAAAATCGATTTTCTGGAAAAAAAAGGTTTTCCTCCCCTTCAAATTACCGGAAGAAAATTAGTTGGAGGAGCAATCAGGTTAAATAGCGAAGTAAGTTCGCAGTATCTTTCTGCCTTAATGATGATAGCTCCATGTACACAAAATGGATTGGATATTGTTTTGGAAGGTAATATAATTTCCATGCCATATATCAGCATGACAGCCCGCCTGATGCAAACCTTTGGTATTAAAACTTTATGGAATGGAAGACATATCAAAATTGAACCGCAAAATTATAAACCTGTCCCTTTCATGGTTGAAAATGATTGGTCGGCAGCATCCTATTGGTATGAAATTGTTGCATTAGCAGAAAATCCTGCCTGTGTGAAATTGACAGGATTGAAACAAAACAGTATTCAGGGGGATGCGAAAGTGTCGGAGTTGTTTACCTCACCCCCGGCCCCTCTCCTGAAGGAGAAGGGGGAAGGAGGCAGTATAATTATACAAAATTTTCTGAATAAGCAGTCCTCCCCCCTCTCCTTCAGGAGAGGGGCCGGGGGTGAGGTGGACTTCACCAACGAACCCGACTTAGCCCAAACACTTGCCGTTACTTGCTGTCTATTGGATATCCCTTTTCATTTCAAAGGTTTGCAAAGCCTTCGAATAAAAGAAACCGACAGAATTTCTGCTTTACAAACCGAATTAAAAAAATTGGGATATATAGTCAAAGCAAGTGAAAATACATTGAAATGGGAAGGCGAAAAATGCAATCCGGATACAGATCCGGTTATTTCTACTTATGACGACCATCGTATGGCAATGGCTTTTGCTCCTGTATGCTTAAGAAAAGGAAAAATCCGGATAAATAATCCGGATGTTGTTTCGAAGTCTTATCCCGCTTTTTGGAAAGATCTGGTAAAAGCAGGATTTACAGTGAAAAAAACAGATTATTGATAAAATCATTAACTAAAATAGTACAAAATCAAAAAGAGGTAGAAATATCATCTTTTTGTATATTTATAAAAAAAAATAATCCTTATATTTGCAGATTAATTTCAAAGTTTCTATATGAAAATTGCGCTGATTGGTTACGGTAAAATGGGACATGTGATTGAAGAAATCGCCAACGAACGGGGACATACAATTGCTTCAATCATTGATTTGGATAACCAGGAAGATTTTGATTCACCGCAATTTCTTTCATCTGATGTAGCCATTGAATTTTCATATCCGCAAAATGCCTATTCCAATTATTTAAAATGTTTT
>Ga0209628_10002124_pt1 | contig 13292 bp, 12 predicted proteins | sample TergutCu122P4_FD_187285 | JGI IMG/M metagenome (GOLD analysis project Ga0209628, IMG submission 187285) | Cubitermes ugandensis P4 segment gut microbial communities from Kakamega Forest, Kenya - Cu122 P4 (SPAdes) (version 2) | ecosystem: Host-associated > Arthropoda: Insects > Digestive system...
TTCTGCTTGTTGCTGGCCGTCCTGATCTCTCTTCGTCAGTGACACTTTCTCTTCCCTCAGAAAAACGTTTCACCCACTTGTAAACTGCTGTTTTCTTCATAGCATTATCCCCGTAAACTTGCACTAATATCAACATCAACTAACAACAAGAAATTTAATGTTCGTTCGTTGCTGTAATTCAAGCTCCGACATTCTCGCGGCGGCACTCCAAAACACACGCAGACACTAATAGATGCCACTCAGAAAGAGACTGCCATAGATCAACAACAACACGGCTGTGAAACGCTGATATGCCAACGTCATCAAACCATACTAAGGCTTTTGTCCAGTGCTGCCACGGCAAGCACACGGTGGCGAGTTCGCGAACTTTATTGTCCAACCATGTACGTGTACATGTCGCGTGTCTCGTGAACGGAGTGCAGGACAAAATCACGACATGATTATAAGTAATAATTCCTCTGAAAGGGTGGAACAGTTCAGACATCTGGGAACAACCTAACAAATCAGAATTTTATGAAAGAATTAGGTGCAGATTGAACTAGGAGAATGCGTGTTGTTATTCGGTGCAGAATATTTTGTTCTCCAGTTGACTGGCCAAAAATTTAAAGATTGAAATATACAGAACTATAATTTTTCCTTTAGGTTTTTTGTACGTTACTTGCCATCTCACATTAAAGGAGGAACATAGGTTGGGGGTGTTCGAGAATAGGGTGCTGAGGAAGATATTTAGGCCTAAGAGGGACGAGGTAGCAGGGGAGTAGAGAAGACTACATAAAGAAGAGCTTTATGATCTGTACTTCTCACCAAACTTAATTACTGTGACAAAATCAAGAAGAATGAGAGGAGCGGCGCACATAGCATTGTACGGGGAGAGAATAAGTGTATACAACATTATTGTGGGAAAGCTAGAGGGAAAGAGACCACTTGGAAGACGCAGGCGTAGATGGAACGGTAATATTAAAAAGGATCTTCAGAACAGGGGCAAGTGGCTGGCGCTTGCGAATGCGCTAATGAACCTTCGGGTTCCATAAAATGCGGGGAATTTCTTGACAACCTGAGGAACATTTTGCGTCTCATGGAGGACTCTGCTCCACGGAGTGGGTTAATTAGTTATGGGGGTGTAGGCTGGATTCAGGTGACTCGGGTGGATGGGAGTATCGGAATGTTATGAACACTATAATGTGTTAAATTTTTTTTATTTTCAAGAAGCCTTGGAACTGAGTAAGATGACTTGAGCGGTAACTGTTATGACTTGTGTTCTGAAAGTGCAAATTTTCGATGTTGGTTGCGATACACAGTGTTCTAATTGAAGCTCCTCGTGCCTTTTCTCAGCTCTTCCAGGCCACGACTGCACACATCCACATTTTTCCCAATACATTTTCTCGAATCATTCTACCATTCGACTTTTATATTTACTGAGCTGCTGATAGTGTCATTACATGTTACACGAACTGTATGATTGACTACACAACAGAGTGAAATTACTTGACAGCTGAGGAACTAATGGATTTTTAAGAAAATCTCTGATCGATAGATTTAGAAAGTCGGAAATCAATTAGTCCGTTTTTAATTTAGTTACAGGAGAAGATTGTATAGTTTCGTGTGATTTATGTGCACGAGGACTTTTAAGTGAAGGCGTAATATGATGTCACGTCTGCCCAGTCTTCAAAATGTAACTGTCACTGGGATTCTCTGCCCTGTATTTCTGGTTCATTTAATAAGTATCTCGCTATTCTGAACTATGTAGTGTTGAACTACAAGTTGAGATGCTTAGGAAGAAGTAAATTGGAAGGAAAACTGAAGGAGGTTCGTTGGCCTAATGTGAGGCTCTATTTCGCCATTTGCCTGGAGAAACTAAACAAATTCACGAGTAGACTCGGCATCAGGCGTCTGTCAAATCAAAGCCAGCAGAATCCAATTTTGAAGCAACTTGTTCGGTATTTTTTTTTATTATTTATCACTGTTACATGGCATAGTGATTGCTTTTTGCTTTGAAGAGTTACCAAGCAATAAGTGAGCTGTGTATGTAATAACGTAATAATATAAAAAATCAGAGTGATGAAGATATGTTGTTTTATGCAAGTCTGATATGAAGGCCGGTTATGGTCTTCTACAAAGTTAGAGGCGAAGAAAATTGGGAAAAAATAAGTCTTACAGGCAATGCATGCCCCTGAAGGGGCATATTTTTCTAGCGCTAGGCTTGTGTTGTTCTTTGATTTGCTTTAGTGTCGTTATTCGTCTTGCTGTGGTTGACTGTGACGTAGGCTGTTGTTGATGCATTTTGTGAGCGGGGCAACAGTCGAGAGTAATACTTTGGTATGTTAAGGAGAGAGAGAGATCACCACCCTAATTTTAGTTATAAGTTGTCTCTGTTTGTACGTCTTCAGCTGTAAATATGTCAGGCTGTTTTGACGTCATTAGCGCTGCCTGTAACTTTAAATTTATTCCATACTTACCCAGCTGATTAGTAGTTCCATCATCTCTACACATTATAAATTGTTGGGCTGTGAATTCCTTACCTTTCATTCTACCTTTTCGTTGCTTGTAAAAGTTTACATATTTGCTTCTTTGTTTATAATTTATTTAACGACCTTGTCGGTAGCTCGTGCTAAATATTTTCCTCGCAAATTTCCAGTATATGTTCAGATAAAGTAAGAGGCGACTTTTTACGCCCATAAAAACAGCGGACACGTCTGCTATTTTTGATTGGCATATCTCATGACAGTGACAGTTTTCTAGGATGTGACGCCGTGTGGTTTTGTTACATATATTAATTACATGATGTTAAACATTAGAGAGCATCCTAATTTTCAAAGAATGCTGTATGTGTAACTTTAGTTATTACGTCTTGTGACCCGCCAAGTTGTGTAAAATCCGATACTGTGTTATGAATAGTGGGTCAGAGTTATTACGTAAGGAACTACCGTTACAATTCTTAGATACCAGCATTATCTTTCTTTGTAGGAAATGAGATGTATGACGAAGAACGTAAATCTTGGTAGGCTCTGTGTTTGTTCAGCGAAGGTCTTACGTCTAGAATCGGCGTGTGTAGCCGACATTTTGACAGGACTCGGGATCGAAACCTGTGATAAGGTTATTACATGTGTTTCGTAGTTGTACTACGTCGCTCATATTGTGAGAGGAACATAGGCCGAAGGTGTTTGAGAATAGGGTGTTAAGGAGAATATTTGGGCTTAAGAGGAAAGGGGTAACAGGGGAGTAGAGAAAACTACATAATGAGGAGCTTAGTGATCTTTACTCACCAAACGTTGTTCGGGTGATCAAATCGAGAAGAATGAGATGGGCGGGGCATGTGGCACGTATGGGGGAGAGGAGAGACGTTTACAGGGTTTTGATGGGGAAACCTGAGGGGAAGAGGCCATTTGGAAGACCTAGGCATAGATGGGAGGACAATATTAAGGTGGATCTTAGGAAGGTGGATGAGGGACATTGACTGGATCGAGCTGGCTCAGGATAGGGACAGGTGGCGGGCACTTGTAAATGCGGAAATAAACCTTCGGTTTCCATAAAATGTGGGGAATTTCTTGACTAGCTGAGAACCGGTTAGCTTCTCAAGAAGGACTCTGCTCCATGGAGTAAGTATACTAAGTCAGTCAGTAAGTAAGTCAGTAAGTAAGTAAGTAAGTAATTAAGTAAATAAGTAAGTAAGTTGTAGTTCGTACCATTCCTGCTTATAAACCTAACCTTCTAGGCTAATTGCGTCTACGACATTAGAAGCATTAGACACATTTGCATCATGGGCGTAGCGTTTTTATGAGAAAAGAATATTAGATACAAGTTCGGCGAGCATTTAAAAGTTGACAAATCTTCAGAATGAACAGAAGAGTCTATCTTCACAATCTGAGTGAGAAAGTTTCTCTATCGTAGGTTGAAGAAATGGCGAAACCTACACAGTGAGAAACGTTATAATATGTGTTTAACTCGGTATTTCTATAATGATTGATACAAGCAGATCGAGCTAGGTTGGTCATGTAACACGCATGAGATAAATAGTAAATAAATACACAATTTTTGCCTGAAAACCAATAGAACATGACCGATCGAGAGATAAAGTATAAAGTACAGGATAATATTAACTGTATGTTACAGAACCGAGGTTTCGGTTGAGCAGTCTCGTGAGAGGTTCCATTGTTAGGCTTTTAATAAGAGTCTGAATATTTTTTAAGATTACCTACAAGAGTAGTGAATTTCCTAAGCTGAACTGCTCGACCGCACGCTGCACCGTACATTTAATGAGTTTTCACACCCATGCTAAGCCACTGGTGTTGCTATACCGTAACCAGATTACGAATTAATTCTTCGCCTTCTTTGTTGCGGTAGGACTGGATGTTAAACCGGTGCGTACTTTTAGGCTATTAACAAACCTTTACATTTTAAATTTTCCGTAGTTTAACCAAATAAAGTAGCAACTATCACCATCATCCGCATAAATTATTTTCTTTGCCATCTGTTGAGAATTTTTCTTCCCGTTTGGAATTTTATGTTGAAATATAATACTCATGTTGTCTACTTAACATACATTATATTGTTCAAAATGTTATAAAGAAGGAGTAATAAATTTTTTTCATTCAAATGTCGGCTTCTTTAGAAATACAATGTGAAAACAATAGCTACTAAAAAATAATGTCAGAACAGGCCTTCACCCATTCGTCTGTTTCCCTTTTTTCGATGAAAGTGGGCCACCCTGTTGGGCTGTACTTTTAGGTTTATTATACGCCAATCGTAAATGTGGTGACAGCTGCCAACTGGAAAAATTATCATATCGTCGAAACGATTTATCAGCTTGTTCTGATGTGGCCTACAGCAAGGTTGTAGATCTGTACAAACTTCATATCGAAGAATACAACAACAACAACAACAACAACAACAACAACGACAACGACAACAACGACAAAAACAACTACAACAATTATAATAATAGTAAAAAACTATTACGGTTTAAGCTTTGGCCTATTCTGGTTTTCGTAATCGAAACTTGGCGTCCCTGTCACCTGCTGTACTTCTGGTTTTATTGGAGGTCAATTTTAGGATTCCTTTTTACTGTTTCCAGTTTCTCTGGTCATTGACTTTGATAGTTTGTTGTATGTAGTTTATGGTCCTTAATCCATTCTGAGAAAACGCATTTCTGCCATTTCCCTTTTCGTCCTTTGCTCTTTTGTAAAGTAAATGCAAATTTTTAACTTTGCACACGATAAAGAAATATGGAAAAATGGTGTTATACCTCCACTAGTCTTTAATCTCGGCAATAACTGGGAGTGGTTAGCTTTATACGCTGACTGCTTTACCCCCGGGAAAATAATCCCCTGTTCATATTGAATATGAAGCTGAGTGGGCCACAGTGCCGGTCTAAACTATCCAGAGCAGAGAAAGATCTCTTGCTTCTGCTGGGAATGGAACTAGAATTCATCGGTGTTCCAGATCGCAGCCTAGCCACTATACCGATCACGCTGTCCCAGCTGCCATTTATGGTTTTGCTGACGTCCTGAGATTACATTTATGTAATATAAGAGGGTGCGTGGCTCTTTCGCTTTACATTTAGTTAAGGTCTGATTTTCGAAATTGTCTGACAAGGTATTTTTAGTAATGTAATACCTAATTACTGTATTGCACCAATGCAGCAACTGGCTGTACACTGCCTACATGTTAATTCCAAGTGCAGTTTAGGTCACTGAACGCGGGGTAGTGTAATCAGTATAGTGACCAGGCTACGGGCTGGAAGATCCAGGGTTCGAATGCCAGAGGGACAAACTATTTTATCGTTTCTGAGAAGTCAAATGGGACCTGGGTAGCCTCCTATTGGACTGATAACAGGGTTATTTTCCGGGAAGAAAGCTGTCGGGTCTAAGGTTAATCACTTATCTCCATCTATTGCCTTCGTGGTATGTCTAGAGACAAATTCACCCTTTATGATTTAGCTCACTATGTATGTGTGTGTGTGTATGTGTTCGTGCGTGCGTGCGACACAATGTGGCATATTCTTCGTAGGCAGCCTGCCACTCTGTTACAACTGCAGCCAATTTTTCTTGTTTAAAAGAGCAGGATATCAGTCTTTAATGGGGCAAACTTATCAACTGATAAAGTTATTATGTGCAGTAAACGTGGTAGGATTTTTCGTGATAAGAATGAGATAAAAGACCATATACTAGAATGAGTATTGTCCTTGAGAGACGAGGAGTTCCGGAGCAGAAATCAAAATTTGTAATTCTGGTTATCTATTGGTATTGTTGTTATTTTATTTTAATGTTAGGAATAATTTGTTATGCAACTGCGTGTTCCAGGTGCCGCACTTTAAATTTTAAGGATATGACCTGAAAATTTCGCAACGTCATCGTGTTCGATATTGTTGACATACGAAAGACGTTTCGTATTCGTCGTAAACGTAGACTTACAAGGTTACTTCGGGGTTACCCAATAATTCAAAAAAGAGAAGACGTCGGTGCATTTTCTACACTATTTGATGAACTACGAGATGACGCAAAAAAGTTTTTAAATTATTTTCAAAAGTCAGTTTCATCTTTCGACGAGTCGCATCGTCGACTGAAGGACAGTCTTCTGCGTCGTAACAATAAATTGAGGAATTGCATTCAACCTGTAGAAATGTTGGCTGTTGCAATAAGGTAAGCAATGTTTGTGTAGGCTTTAAAAGAGGAATTTTATGATTAAATAAAACAAATTATTTTCGGAATTGAAATTTATGTATTGATAAATTTTAAACTATTAGTGATGACACATTCTGTAATAATTTAGATTTTTTTTAACCACACACACGCGCGCGCGCGTGTGAAATCAAAGCTGCAGTCTGTGTGATTTGAGCTTACGGAGATTGATGGAGACGGATTGTTTATTGTAACATCATTGTCCGTGGAGGATAATACTGCCCATATTGGTTTGGTATCGGAGGTGACGGAAGTGGGTTGCATATTGCCGGTTCTTGTCCCGCCTTGCGCGGCATCATTCTGGTGTTAACAGCCAGCGGTTAGACTCAGTAATGTTTGAAGAATGAGGGTCCATAGTACTTGCATACACCAATAATGGATTATTTCCCCCAACATGTGAGGAAGTATGAAATGGCTGGTTGTACATTGGAAGAGACTGACTGGAAAATTTGCTTGGTTTTCGGTGTTTAATATGTGCTATTAACTGAAGAACGCCCATCTGAAACTCAAGGGTCTCCTCTTCTTTGAAATTTTGAAGAGATGGAATTATGCCTTTGAAGAATGACAGGTGTAGATGTGGCTGGTTTCCTTCTTCCAGCGTTTTAATAATTCTTAGCTCATATTCATCTGGTTTACGTTTCGTTTTCCACACTGTTCTGTTTGTGATTTTCGGAAAGAAGTTTCTTGGGAGAAATAATTCATATAATCTCTATTTTGTTCGACTTTCTCATATTATCCACCGATAAACTGTCGGCTGTTTGCCTTTCAGAGATCAGTTTTCATAGAAATATAAGTTGATCGCTTTACACATATTTTCTAGCTTTTGAAGACACCGCGCCGGACTTCGTTGTTTCTTTTTGTATCTTACATGATTTTACATAGCAGTCTAGGATGTTTCCCAACCTTTGTATTACTTCTTTACCTAAAACACAAAATAATATAAATAAAATTAGAAGTCAGGAACTGGAGCATTTTTAAAGTTAGTACAAGTGACGAAGAGTGTTATTCATTACAAGTTGCCTTTTTTCAGATATCTGGCGAATGGATATAGTTTTCGTGACCTACATTTCTCTTATCGGATTGGAATCTCAACAGCAAGCAAGGTAGTTAGAGAAGTATGTCTTAGTATTTGGTCTGTCATGCGTCCTGAATGTATTCCCCAACCTACAAAAGAGCAGTGGGAATTGACTTCTTTGGAATTTGAAAGAAGAGCTAATTTCCCGCATGGCTTAGGGGCCGTCGATGGGAAAAATATTCAAGTAATCAAACCGGAACACAGTGGTTCGATGTTCTATAACTACAAGAGATTTTTTCCGTGGTATTAATGGCCGTGGCAGACACCACCTACCGCTTTATGTACGTTGACATTAGTAGTTACGGAAAAGACTGTGATTATACAATTTTTAAACGATCTACGCTATGGAAATCAATTCAGACAATTATGCTGGAATTACCCAGTGAGAAACCTCTTTCAGGAACAGAAGGTCCACATGTACCACACTTCTTTGTAGGAGATGAGGGATTTGCGTTAAATACAAATATACTTCGATCTTTTGGTGGATCTAACCTGAGTGTAAAAATAAGCGTGTGCAACTTTCACTTGTGCAGACTACGAAGTTATGTTGAATGTGCTTTTGGAATTTTGAGCAATAAATGGAGAATTTTCCAGCGACCGTTTCATGTCAGTCCTGACTTTGCAGTGGTCATTGCTAACGCCTGTGTTGTTCTGCACAATTTTATTCGCGAAAGAGATGGTTGTAACTTTGAGGACGCTGTGACAGTGACTGGTCTTGAATATGCACCTGATGGACAATCAGTACGTTGGGGGTTAACAGCGAACAGTGTAAGGAATAAAGCAGCTGATTATTTTCTAAAAGATGCTGGAGCTGTTCCATGACAAATGTGAAAAATATGAACAATGGATTACATTAAATGAAGAAAGATACGTTTGTATGAATTATATTTCTCTGTGTTCAATAAAATTCGACAGTACTCACCAAGAGCTTCAAAGTCTTCTTGAAGACAAATACAAACTACTCTCCATGCCTTTTTCGTTTCGTTCCTGTCTTTATAAATATCATCCGTCTTGTCCCACAACACCGGCCAGGCTTCCACCAGAGATATTAACAATTCTGTATCCTACTCAAAATCGTCCACCTTCACCCCTGATTGACAGTGCTGTTTCAGTAATCTACTGACCCCGCAGTGGAAGGTGATCGCCCTGATACAGCCGGTTAAAAACCGGAGTGTGTGAACGTGTCTCTAAGCAACTCCACCACCGCTGTTGACTCAGTTTCTGGCCGGCGACCGGGCATTGTACTGGATAGCTCCGGCTATTACCCGGCAGCCGGCCGGACAAACGACGGATTGTGTGAATAGGCTTATGCTTTCCTGTGTTCCACCGCTGTGTCCGGCAATAATCGGAACCTGCCGGCCGGTCGAAAACCATAACGTCTGAACGAGGCCTTAGGAGTCGGGGTATCATAGTTGTTATAATTACTAGGCTGCGGGCTGGAAGAAGGGGAATTATGGTTCGATTCCCGACAGTAAAAACAGTTTTCTGTCTAAAATTTTCAGACCGGCTATGAGGACCATCCTGTCTCTTTATTTATATGGGTACCACAAACTCTTTCCCCGGAGCTAAATCGGACGGAGCTTAGGTCTGCCCGCTAACCTCCATCTATTTCTGAGGTTAAAAATGAGTGGAATTAAACCTCCACTTCCCCTTATGCCTTCATGGCTTGCATGGAGACAACTTTATCCCTGCCTGTAACGTTTCGTGAGTTATCAATATTAATCGAAAATAACTATTTTTGCACAGCTACTGTGTTATTAGTCTGCATTCTGCAAAAATGTTACTTCGACATAATATATTCTTCTTTCCAGGATGTGTTAAGATAGAGCATTCCAGGATCTTCAGATAAGTGTCTTTTCCCTCCCACAATTTCATACGTCCGCTATGTTGTTGCTCCTGATTGTTGGAATAGAAAATCCGACTGTCATATCACATTTCATAAAAATTCTTGAATGATCAACAGCTGCAATATTTTCATAGCCTTTACTTTATCCTATTCGGGAAAAGAAGTAGGCTAGAGATTTTAAAGAAATTGTAGACAGACAACAGAAGCACGCCAATCCCTCTGCGTATGCAAAAGCAGTATAAAATTTGACAACAATTCCAGTAGTAATGACAGTCCTAGACTTGCACCACTGAACTTACGCAATATGACGAAAACCTTGAATTATAATCTTACTGATTGTATCACGTAAAAGTTACGCGTGCTCTTGTCACTTCGAAGGAAGCAGGTATTGGTAAAAGTGAAGTGCCATTCCACGCACTCTAGACCTTTACACTAATTGCAGATATACGTATTTTGGTTATCATCAGTGTTTCGCAACGTTGTGTCACGAGAGAACATTCAGAATATCTCCTAGACCGGAACCCAGTCGTTCAGGCAGGGCGATTTACTGAACGAGTTGTCTGCAAAGATATTGCTGGTAGTAATAATAGCAGCAGCAGTGTTAGTGGTGGCATTAGTAGTAGTAGTATTTGTGGTAGTACCAATAATAGGGAGGCCATGGCCCACGCAGGACTGTAGAGCCGATGATGATGATGACGAGTACCAGTAGTAATGGTGGTCTTGGAAGAAACCAGCATATCTCAGTTGCTTGAAGAATTTGCTCTGCATCACTCTTTAACTGAAATGTAAAGCGTATTTCTTTCCTGCATCTCCACGTCGTTCACCGCTGTAGGAATCACCCTTATTTCTATGTGTGGATATCGGTGGGTGATTATGTCTTTAATACACCAACAAAATGCACATATACAATAAAATACATATATTAATTATCACTTCTCTTTTCTCCTACATGTTTCGGCACTTACTGCGCCATCTTCAGGGAGAACTTTTATATACTCAAAACTATTGTATTTATGCTTACATAGGTTTGCAACTTTTATGAAATTAGTTTAAAACCATTTTTTTTTCAACGTGGAACTTAAGACGTTAAGGTCCTTGTGTAAAACACTTTAAAATTGTTGTATAAATTTTTGTTTATAGAGGTGGCTGCTGCTATTTTTTGCATGTGTTGTGGCGATGTATTTTCCTTGCAACGTTCCAATTTTGTGTGGTCCGCTAGGTATAAGGACTTCGCGATGGTCCCTTTTCCATACGACAGATATGGCCATATATGTACCTTCTAAGTTCAACTGATATATGTGTATATGCGTGCGTGTAAATCGTACTATGTAACTTAACGTACTGTGGCGTTGCTTCTGCCTGTAGATGCGCGTCGTGTTGTGTTGGTTATGAAAAGAATTCACAGAATGGAAGCTTCAAGATAATAGGTGGGTGATGTTCCTAAGGAAAATTTTTGCAGCGAGGAAAAAAGACGTTTTCCTTTCCAAATAATTGCCACTCTCATTCCATTGCTGTGTGTTAGTCTGAATGTACGATAATTGATTATAATAATAAATAAGACGTGTTTATGTAATTCACATTGCTTGTATTCATAGGCATATTTTTACTGCGGCTGCAATCCTTATCATCATCATCATCATCATCACCACCACCCTTATCATCGTCATTATCATCATCATCATCATCACCACCACCCTTATCATCGTCATCATCATCATCATCATCACCACCACCACCCTTATCATCGTCATTATCATTCACGCTGGCACTCGCAGGTGTCTGGAGCTTTGAAGCTGGCAGGCCATTCACCATCTATAATGGCAACATAAGTACATATTGAACGGTTCTCATGACAGCCTAGGGTAAGAACGTTACTGACTTTGCTTTGTGTTTGTATTTGTTATATTTTCTGTGGGGTAAAGGATCCTTCTCTGAGAACTAGAGAAGAATCTGAAATAGTATCTTCCTGGCTCATATTCAAAGATAAGGCTAAGGCAAAAGTGTTTTGTTTCAAAACTATTTCAGTATTTGCAGGAGTGTCTCCTGTAAACTGGCCGCTTGACTTAAGCAGTTCACATTATTCAGAAACGTATTGAATTACAAGTGGCTGGCAAACTGTCTTCCTTCTGTCTTCTTGGAATCACCTTTCTGTCTCCCTAATTTAATATACCTTCGTGTCAAAAATACTGACAACATTTTAAGGTCTTCCTCCATATTAACGTACGAGTACATACATGTTATATCTTTGTAATACAAGCTCATTTCTTAACAGGATACAGCACACTCTGTCTCATAATTTATTTTTGGATTTATGTATCTTAGGAACTCCTGCATCTGCAGTTCTGCATTCCGGTCATCAGGTGGGCTTGGCTAGGTTTCCAAACATGTCATTTGTATATGTGTGTGGCTTGTTTACTGCGACTTCTATACGTGACCGCAAAAATAATACACGGACAAGACTTAGCACACAAGACTTTGTATCTACACCATACACAGTGGTGTGGTACATGTAAAGAGTTCTGTCGCAGACCGTTGTCATAAAGCCTTAAAACAGGCGAAAGCAGCCCTTCCTATACTACATGGTGTTCCCAGGAGATCCGAGGAAGACGTCTCAAAGGCATCTTTATTTCACATAAATTTTCAGCAAGTGATATTACGTCGTGACGTTTTACAAGCCCAAAAGAGTTCCCCATAAAATGTTTGAGAAGAAATGGGATAAACTCTTTACCCTTTAGTAAATTAGAATCTCTAGCCTAATCTTGCGCTAGTATTAAGACTTATTTTATATGCTGTATCAATTTGTGTGAAGCAAAATATGATTATTTGTATTTAAACGATATAGTGTGATGTTTAGGATTTTAAAGAACTTACTTTGTTTATGTAGCTTATCTATAATTTTGGCACGCCCCTGGGTCCAGTATATCGTCTGATCTCACATATGTCATTGCAGTTGGGTGAGTGACAGGAATATGTGCAGGAAGAAAGAAAAATCTCAAGGAAACAAGGAAGAACAGGAACACAAAATGAGAAGCAGGAAAAAATGAACACTAAAAAGAATGAAGTAAATGATAAGTAAGGAATGTAGGCATAGCTTTAAAATTCTGGCGCTTTCGCCCTGTTATTGTCTGTTAATATCAATTCGTGAATGCCGACTTTCAGGTAAAACACTGATACACGTATTTCGGATGATGCTTCCATTTTTGACACAACTCAGTATTGTGTATTCTAACAAACGTTTTACAGTCGATCGGACTAGGAGTAGGAGGAAATCTGAAGTGTTTATAAAATCAGTGAAGAATGATTCTTCACATTTGAATTTTCTTTTTTATTTTATTTTATTTTATTTTTTTGCTTGGCTTGATGGGTATCAGTATGTAAGCCGAAGAGGCACGCAGAAATGCATATTCTTCGCGTAAAGTGTCAATTACGTTTTCCCCCCATTGCAACAAACATTGTAGTGGCCCAACAGTTTCTCACGAAAATTCTAAAAAAAAAAATCTTTCAGGAGTTGTCTGGTTTTTATATGCGAACAGACGGAAAAACCGATTTTTAGTAGGAGCGCCGCGGGATTGCAAAGAAGCTTAAACTGGTAAAGGTAAAGCAGTCCCGTTACAGGCCTGGAGTGGCCCAGAGGGTTCCAGGAAGTTAAGGTTCCCAGATTTCATGACAACGGCACAGGATGGTGGTAAGGTTG
>Ga0209628_10002125_pt1 | contig 13284 bp, 15 predicted proteins | sample TergutCu122P4_FD_187285 | JGI IMG/M metagenome (GOLD analysis project Ga0209628, IMG submission 187285) | Cubitermes ugandensis P4 segment gut microbial communities from Kakamega Forest, Kenya - Cu122 P4 (SPAdes) (version 2) | ecosystem: Host-associated > Arthropoda: Insects > Digestive system...
AAAGAATGGAGGTTACACAAATGACTGACAGATGCTGTGACAGTCTTCATTACTTTTGTGGTGGTGCTTTCAGGCTTGGATGAATTCATTATGAGTCCTGGCTTTTAGATTTTCTCTGATTCACAACAGTTGAAAGTACTGTAGTGTCTTGGAGCTGAATTCTGTGGTGGTGGTGGTGGTGGTGGTGGTGTTGTTGTTATTGTTGTTGTTGTTGGAAAATTTTTGATAGTTTGTTGAATTTTTATACTAACTTGCAAACATTCAGGAAAGTAGTTTAGTATTTTTTATGTTAATTAAGGATGGAGAGTTCCTTGGCCAGATTTGTGACTGCTAGGTCTTCTCTACTCCTTGGAGGGTTTAAATTCCAGGTACTAGCCAGGACAGAGGAGTTTTAAATTTGATAGGCCCTAAACTGCATTTTCTGAGTATGGGGGACAGAGACCAGCATGGAAGGATTAAAGATGTGGGATTTCAGTGTATGGTTGGTAAGTCAGGACGAGATGAGTTACTTCTGGATTACACTGTGGAAATGTAGAATGTTTGTTATTGAACACTGCATCAATCATCATGTCCAAATGTTTGTTATTGAACACTGCATTGATCATCCGATCCAAATTCAAAATGTATGTGGACTTGGGTCTCAGAATTGCTTGAAACTCGTACCATCAGTTGTATCATGTCATAAGGAGGCTTTGGTTTATGTGAGCTGATTTTATTTATGTGTGTATGAACAGAAACACTGGCCATGTGTGTGTATGGTTGTCATGAATACATTTTGCAGAGTGATGTGGAAAGGCATCTTTTTCCTTATTCTGAGACCTTAACTATGCTATACCGACAGCATGATGTCTGCTGTATAAAATGCTACAGAATCGGACAAATGTGAAGAACCTGTAATCTTGCTTCCCCTGACAATTGAGAAAATCAAGTATTTGTTCATACAGTGAACTGTTATGAAGTGCAGTTTACCTTGTTTGCTGCCAGTTTTTACCTGCTCTTTTCTGTTTCCTTACTGTGATAAGCACCCACAGTTTAGCAGCTTATTTTCAAATACTTGTGTCCACTTTATACAAGAACCAGGTTTTGATTACATTCTCTGAAACAGACTGCAGAAACTGTGACCCACAGTGTTAGGACTGTAGGTCTGTATAGTTTATATTTTAACATGTGTTCTTGCAGAATTGGATGTAACATGTTTTTGAAAATTAAGGTTCTCAGTTGTGTGGTATGAATTATGAGTAAATTCAATTTGGATGCATTCTTTTAAAATGAAAAGTGTAAATTTTACCAGGCTGTACGCCTTTTTGTTGATCTTGGGTTAACATCACGCAGTGACTGCTGATTCATATGATTACTGCCATTTGAAACTTATTTTTTATAGTACTTTAGCCAGAAATAACATATGGAAATATTTTTTAAGGTACCTTGTAGTGTTAAAACAATGTCAAAGTACCTTTCTGTTGAGTGCTACTCTGATATCCAAAAGAACACTGCTTTGTTAGAAGGTCCCCAGGCATTGCCTGCTTGTTCCTCCCTAGTTGCATTTGTGCGCTGGACCTGCACATGCAGTTTTAAAGGGTTGGTCAACAGGACAACAACAGTCGAGCTGCACATTGTATTGAATGCAGGGATAGCTCAGGGAACAAAGTGACTGGGCTAGGGTCTGGGTGATCCAGGTTTTGATTTCTGTCAGGAGCAAAGGGCTTTTCTGTTTTCAGCATCCAGGCCCACAGGGCCCGCCATTCAGAGGGTACTGGGGGTACAGTAGCTGAGCTATGAAGCTGATCTCTGACCCCCTCCTGGTACCGAGGTCAAGGGTCATTGGGGCCACATCTCTACTGAGAGAATATTCCCCAGTTTTGATAAAATTCTTGCTTTCCCAAATCCTTTAATTTTGAAGGTTTAAACATGTATGCTGCATGAACCATTCTGCAACCATCTGCACATGGCTGGCACTGGTTTCTGCTTACTGTTGCTGTGGGTTCAAATCGTTGGCAGTACGAGAGAATGCAGAGAACAAGGTGGATTTATACATAGTGTCTTCAGTATTTATGTCAGGTATTATGAACAGGTTCATGTATGTATATGTTTTTAATTTCATTTTTTATATGTGTGTGCATGAAACCCTTGGTTTTAAATTGATATGGCAAAGGAGAATGGCCTCTGGTGTACTGTGATATGAAGTTCAGTTGCCTAAATTTTAAGTAGAAAATACTTGATGATGTGGCTGCTTTATATATTGAAGACAGAAGTTAGGATCGCTGTTGTCTGTAAATGGAAAGAGGAACCCTTATGTCACTCAGCACATCAGTTCATGTTCACCCAGTTAAGTTCTTAACTCTGAATCTCTTAATGTGTTGTGTCCTGTGATCTTTCCATTTAGTGCTGTTCAGTATGTGCCAAATAGAAACACTGTAAGTGAGAGAATATTGACTAGTTTAAGTGAAGAGCTTGTGAGAAGGGGGGTGTGGGGATGCATGTGGCTTGATGTGGTCAAATGTATGCTTTAAGTTACAACTTTCGAGATATTTTTTGAGGGGGCATGATAGGACTCTTTTTGTGTAGGATATGTCAGTCATCACAAGCTAACGCAAAGGATTGAGAGTGGATTTCAATCAGATATCAACATTGGCCTAATGATGGTAAAAATTTAACAGAATAGTTTTTTTCATTAAAGCTGCATTTGTTTAAATTTTTGTGGCATATTCTACCATTTTGTAATTATTTAGTTAAGGCTGAACAAATTTTTGCATTGTTTTGCTCCACGTGTTTGCAAAGCAACATATTTTACGTGTTATTTAATGCTTATTAGAAATATAATATATGTAATTCTTCATTCACTGTAGATTACATCTGCAGGTTTAATACATTAAATAAATGTATTAAAACAGTTCCGTCATGCACAACAAGGTTGTGTTTCTAAGGTGACTAGTTTCAGGCCATCATCAGACCTGTATACCAGAACCCATGGAAGGAACTATACAGTCATCTATATAACCTTAGGGAAAGATATCTCTTCCATCACATAGATGTATAAAACTGGTAAAAAAAATGCATATGATTATGATTATTGATCATATTCCTGTTTAAATATACATCTTTTCATAAATTTTGTGTATTTCTAACTAATTTTATTTTATATAGTGTTCACTAATCATAAGCATTTTTTACCAGTTTTATATATCCATGTAAAGGAAGAGATCTATTTCCCTAAAGTTATATAGATGATTGTATAATTTCTTTTATGGGTTCTGTTATACAGCTGTGATGATGGGCTGAAACTAGTCAGCCTAGAAAATTAGCTGTGTTGTGTAGCATGATGGAACTCTTGTGAATACATTTATTGATCTGAGCACAACAGGGATGTGTCACCTAAAGTTTAATACACTTCACTGGGAAAGGAGCAGTTGAACTGAGGGTAGTGGAATGTAACCAAACTGTTAAGGGCTGTAGCCTTCATTGTCATTATTTGCTGTACTCGTACATCAGTGGTGCTGAAAGACTGAAAGAAAAGAGAAGAAGAAAAGATGGAAAACCAAGCAGATGATTCGATCGTGACATTCCGCAGCAGATATGAAAGTTCTGATGTGATCAACTTTCGTACATTCGGTAGTGTTACACGAAGAATAAGGTGTTTAATGTATTAATGAAACTTTCACAAAGACAATGCAATTGTGATTTTTCCTCCCCAACCTAGATTTTTATATGACAAAAATGAGTGGGGTAATAATTTTGTGTAATGATACAATAAATGATTATTACAATAAATATGACACTGTTTGATCATGATTGTACCTATGTTATGATCGTTTGTATTACTGTTTACAGCTTTAAACGTGACAACATGTTTCAGTCTATCATAAGGCTAGTACTGTACACTAATGATTATACAATTCAGTGGTCTATTTCTTTGTAAATCGTAAACCACCATAGATTCAAACTACTGCTGGTTTGTCAGGTTCAACTTAAAAACTGTAACTCTAATGCCATGTTTATATTTCTTCAACAATTTGGAGGTGTACCTGTGTTGTGTCCCCATACATAAGTCCCATTTTTCATAATATGATGTTGCAGAACTGTTGTTTCCTATTCCATAAGAAATAATAAGGGATAGTGATGCGTAATACTATAGCCTATCCTACCCAACAGTCATCTTCACCTTCTCGTGGTATACCCTGTACTCACAAACGAAATGACAACTGAGTCACAGTGGTATAAGTATTTCATCAGGAATGGAGGAAATGCCATCCCTAAACATGCTGGTCCAGAGGCTAGAGGTAGCAATCCTGCCACTGGACTTACCCTGCTCTGGGCCCATAACCCATTCAGGAGAAATATTAACCACTGGCAAGTCTCACGGAAAGAAGCTGGACAGATTTTCTTTAGACGATGACACGGATGTGAAAAAGGTATCACAATTTAAATATGTAACCTGGAATATTAGAGGGCTAGGAGAGAAAGAAGAAGAATTAGACAAAATTTTAAACGAAAATAATATTAAAATATCAGTAATTACAGAAAGCAAAAAGAAATTGCAAGGAACTAGAGAGACTGAACACTATACAGTTATTTAGATATTGGATAAAGTGAACAAAAACTATTACATAATGTTGATAGGGGACATGAATGCCAGAGTTGGAAATAATAGAGTTGCTAACATAGTGAGTACAATTGGAGAAGCTACATTAAATAGCAGCAGTAGAAAACTGATAGATTTTTGCACATTTAATAATCTAAAAATAACGAACACATTTTTAAGCACAAAGAAATTCATAAATTTACTTGGGAAGCAAGAGGACACAAATCAATTATTGATTACTTTATAACATGTGGAAACTAAAGGTAATTCAAGGCATTAGAGTTTACAGAAGCAATGAAATAGATAGTGGCCATTACTTATTATGTGCAAAAGTAAATTTTCCACCACGGTGGTTAAACAAGGGCAACAAAAAGGCTCCATTAAAGCAGGAAGAATTTTTTAAAGTAAGATTGCTAAATGATGAAAGCATAGGATGGCTGTACACACAAAGAGTGAAACTCCACTTAAACAATACAAAGGAAAATGAAATAGACATTGAGAAGGAATAGAAAAACTTACAAAACATATTAAAATCAGCAGCAAATGAAAGTTTAGGAACAAGAAAGAGCTGAAATATGAGAGAGTATTTAAAAATATGGGATGACCAAATAAAACAATTAATGGAAACAAAGAAAAAATCATATAACAATAGCTGAATTCAAAGAAACTAGAAGAGGAACTGGAATACAAAAGAAACACAGCACTGGCCAAAAGAGAAGTAAGAAGAAGACAAAGACTTTTCTGGGACAGATTTGTTGCAGATTTAAAACATGAACCATACAGGACCCAACCCAAAGTGTACAAAATCTTAAAACAAATTAGTAAGGATGTAAAGGAAACATAGACAAAAATGTATTCCTTAAATACTACGAAAAGTTACGGAACACAGCAAACATAAATGAATCACAATTAGAATACAAATTTCAATGTTTCACCGTGCATTTTTCAATTCAATAATTGATAAACATGTGTTGGTGTTTATCAATTATTTAATTGAAAAATGCATGGTGAAACAATGAAATTCGTAAATGCCCAACAAGCAAAACCTTATAACATCTATAAAAACACCAAGTTGAAGTTACTGAGAACAAATGCGGCTATTTGGTTCAATAAAATCTGCCGAGACCGTCAACTGCAACCTAGGTACATCAATATCAAGATCAAAGGATGCAAGCAACAGGATATGAAGACTGCAGCCAATGCCATCAGATTCCATATAAATCAATTTCCACTACAAAGTGAGGTGCATGTGTTGGTGTTTATCAATTATTGAATTACACAATTAGAATACCTTTCAGCTGACTACTTACATGTTTTTATAACTTTATATGAGCTAGAAAAGGTGTTAAAATTAATAAAAGGTGGTAAAACCCCAGGACAAGATAACATTGTACCAGAAGAGTTTAACTGAGGTTACTACAATTTTTAAACAATATATACAGAGAAAATCGCATTCCAAATCAATGGAGAAATGCCATTATAACCCCAATATTTAAGAAAGGTGACAGAAGGGAACCCAAAACTACAGAATTAGTATTCTCCACACCTATAAGATATACTCTAAAATCCTTTATATGAAACTGCAGAATTACTCTGAAGTATTTATGACAGAAACACAAAATGGATTCCGAAAGGGACGGTCATGCAAGGATCCAACATTTTGCCTCAAATTATTAATTGAAAAAAGAAGGGAATGTAACTTGGAAACACATTTTCTGTTTATAGATTATGAGAAAGCATTTGATAACATACAAGGTCAGATTTTATTTAACATTTTGAAATCCAGACATATTCCAGACACATTGTTAAAGGCAATAGTGGATATTTACACTCAAAACAAAATATTGATAAAATTTAACAACAAAATATCAAAACCGGCAGAAATTAATAAAGGAGTACACCAAGGTTTCCGTCTTTCACCTACACTGTTTAATAATAACTAAATGACAAAAACAAGACATAACCAGAATTAAACTTTTAAAAAACCAGCAACTGTCAATGCTGTTTTTTGCAGATGATCATGTCCTAATAGCAGACACAGAATATAACCTACAGAAATTAAATCAAATAACAGAATATGGTTTAACTACACCTATATCTGTACATAAAACAAAATCGATGGCATTTAAAGGACGAGATCCAGTAAGAACTAAAATTGTAATAGATAACAAAATTATAGAACAAGTAAATTCGTTTAACTGTTTAGGAAATATGATATCTTATGAAAAAGAATTGGACATTGATAACAAATTACATAACTATTTGAAAATTATAGGTATTTTAAATAATGTGTTTAGACCACAAAAACCCTTAAGAAAACAAGAATAGAATTATACAATACACTAGCTGATACCGTTCTTTCTCAATCGCTCTAAGCCTGGCTAGCTAAGTTGGTTCGCAAGTCCTATCTTAGGGAATATTTCCGTGTGGGCTGTGTCAGTCGGACATCACAGGGTCAGCCCTAGCTAGTGATAGTTAACTCAATTAATTCAACCCTTTTATTCACTCATTATGATTACAGCTTTCTTAGTTGAAAGCAACCTGAAGTAACCACACAGTCTACTTCATGTAAATTCCCTCACGCGACCTCTCTCTTGTTCTACCCTTCTGCTAAGCCCCGACTCCTCCGCAACACTAACTCAACTTTTCTACACAATTCCTTGCTCCCCTTCGCTATTAATGACACAGATTTCTAGCACTCGGTGATGTTTATAACGTCTCCCAAACACAATCAAGTGCCTCATTCTCCTTCTGGCCCACTACCGAAAAGGTTTCTTACACCGTTAGCTGGCCTTGCCACTTTCGCTCCTGCACCCCCTAAGTATAATTTTACAACCCGGCTTATAGAAAGCTAATTAATTTCTCCCTAAGTAACAGCACCCTGGAGGAGCCATAAACCCATGCAGGTCCCACTGCATACTCTCACGTCTGAAGCGTTCAACCCTCTTCAACGTTTACATATCCCCCTCTGAATATCACTAAGTAACGCAGTTCTGCTGTGATTATTCAGATTGCTGCCGACTTCACATTTACAATCTAATGCACATAACACTTCAGTTTAAAATAGCAGCATTTGAACGATTTCCTTCCTTGGAAAACCTTCCAACAACACCACCTCCTTCTCACTTGTTTGTATCGGATGTACAAATGTTAAAACATTTACTAAGCCTATTTCAATCAATTTAACTAAACAAAATTTAGTACTACTTTAATAAACTTTTAAACATGTAAAAATACTAGTCAAACGCTTTCCTCCTGTAATCATTAATAATAAGTATTTCTTAGGATCAGTACATAATAGTTTAACATTTCCTAATACTTATACGCTGCACTACCATACAATACAATGCACAACAATACAATTTCTCTGAAGATGCTATTGCGCAATTTCTCAGATGTCCTTTCTCCCCCCCCTCGCCCTCTCTCCCAATTTTCTTTTCTATTCATCGGCAATTGTTTTCAGTTTCCCAGCTATCCGTCTGAACTCTCAACTCCGCCCTCAGTTTTCAGTTCGTCCCGTTTGGTTGCCTCTTTGTATGCTTTGAGTAACCTCTTACTGAACTGACCTCTAACTCGTGTCCTCTCGTCCGCTAATTCAAACGTGGACGGTGGTATAATCCTAGCAATAACATAAGGCCCTTCGTAAGGATGTAAGGACTTAGCAGTGACGCCCGCTGTAGCATCGGGCACTGGTTGAGTCCTCAGCAGCACCTTGTCATTTACGTTAGATTTCCAGTGTGCCTTGCCCTTCTTCTTGTTTTTCTTTCGGATGCCTATTTTCCTTTTCATCATCTCGTAAACTAGCGATTTTTCTCTGTGCGTCATCTGACACAGGTCCTCCCTCCGGGGCTACCGGTAGAAAATCTTCAAAAATGTTGGGACCTTTGCCCCCAAACATTAATTGTGCAGGAGTAAACCCTATAACACCTGCGACCTTATTGTTCAACCACGACTCTATATAGGGGATAAGTTCTGCCCATTTCTTGTGGTTTTCGCTGCAGCATATCCGAAAAAAACTGAAACTTCCTTCATGCACCTTTCACTGGGGTTTGCCTGTGCATGCCTTACCGCCGTGTGCCTCACTTGAACATTGAGAGCTTCTAACTTTCTTTTCCAGACAGGTGAATGAAATTGCGTGCCATTGTCGGAAAGGATCACTTCTGGTTTTACAACATGTAGGAAATAATGGTTTCTTAGCTTGTTCAGACATGCCTTTGTAGTCGCAGCTGTCAGCGGGTAGAGTTTTACGTGTTTCGAAAACACACCATAGCACACCAAAATGTACTTCACTCCACCGCGTGATGTTGGCAGACTACCAAAAAGGTCAATGGCACACAACGAGACCGGCTTGGTCGGTAGGTGGCTTCTCTACTCCATCGTAGTTGCTCTGTTCGGAAATTTAACCCTCTGACAGGTGTCGCAACAAGCTATAAATTTGCGCACCTTGTGTCCCAGATTTTTAAGGTGATACTCCTGTTTAATTTGGTGCATGCATTTTTCCACCCCTAAATGGCCTATGCTTGTGTGGGTATCTTGTAGGACTCTCTCCTCTAGACAAGCTGGCAATACCGGGTTCCATTCACGTGTACCCATTCCCTCTCCGTAATTCACGGCATCGTTTATTATCTGGTACCTGGGGTTAGGTGCCGTGGGTCGTTGAACTATTCTTTCCCGAATTCTCTGTATACTCTGATCTGTCATCTGTAGCTCTGTCAAGTTTCTAAGGTCTTTACAAACTGATCTCTCCATGTCTAAATTCATCGCGTTCACCATAATGGTGTTGACTTTAGTTAAGTTTTGGATCTCAGTAGCACTTAAACCGGCTGGGTTTCGTCTTATGACAAATTGTTCTGTACTCCTTTTGTATGTCGTAACTCCATGTCATACTGTTGAAGACTCGGCATCCATCTTGCAACTCTATTTGAGGTGATGGCACATCTATTGAGGAATGTCAGGGATTTGTTATCTGTATAGAGTAGTATTTTATGTCCGTAAATGTAAATCCTGAACTTTTCCAACGCAAAGATAATTCCGAGCAACTCTTGTTCACACGTAGTATAGCGCTGTTCCGTCGGGGTTAACACTCGGGAGGCAGTGGACACTATACTCGTATTTCCTTCTCGGTCACACTGCATTAAAACTGCGCCAATGGCTTTCGCGCTCGCATCTGTGTTGATGATGTAGGGCAGATCTTCATCGGGCTGGACTAGATGTACGGTGTTAGCGAACCTGTCTCTTAATTACTCAAATGCTTCCTGCATTTCTGCAGAACATTTCCACGGGGTATCCTTACGCAATAGTTGCAGGAGAGGAGCTACATACTCTGCGTAATTGCCAATGAAGCGCTGATGAAAATTACACACCCTGAGAAACTTCTTTAGTGGTTTCTGGTTACGGGGAGCTGGGTAATTTAGGATAGCTTCAGTCCTATGTGGGTCTGGTCGAAATGAGTCTTTGGAAATTATGTGTGACAAAAACTTAATTTCCGGCTTGCAAAAATTACATTTACCTAGGTTTATAGTAAAGCCTGAAGCAGTAAGCTTCCTGAGTACTGTGTCTAAGTGTTCTAGGTGCTCATCAAATGTTTTCGAAAAGACAACAAGGTCATCAACGTAATGAAGCGCGTACTCACTAGTATCTGCCCCGAGCACTGACTGAAGTGCTCTAATCAAAGCACTGAGGGAATTTCGGAACCCGTATGGTACGCGTGTAAATTGATACACTTTGTTCTTAAATTGGAAAGCAGTCCATTTTCTTGAGGCGTTTTCCAAAGGTATTTGTAAAAACGCTACTCAAATCTAAGGTTGAAATGCAGCTAGCTCCGTGAAATCCCTGCAGTAGCATATGCATAGGAGGCACCTTTGCCCTGTCGGGCGTCATGAACTTATTTGCTTCCCTGGCGTCGAGACAAATCCTGACACGCCTCCCCTCTTTCTGAACCAGACTAATGGGGTTCACGTACGAGGAATATGATTCCTCAGTTACGCTATCTGCAATCATCTCCTCGATTTATTCTTGTACTTCTTTGTGTAACGCAAATGGAATGGGCCTGCTGTTACGGGACTTTGGTACCCCGCCCTGCACTTGGAAGCTATACTCAAAACAGTTCCATTTCCCTCGTCTTTTGGAAAAATGTGTTTGATATTTAAGTAGGAGGGTTAATAATTTTTTTATGCTCAGACAGATTGCCCTCTGCATTTGCATTTCGGAGCACTAAGTGTGGGTCAACCTCTTCTTCATCTGGGTTTGTAGCCTGTGCCTTCGTAATCTTTGTTTTGTCATGATATTCCCTCCGATGGTCACCTGGAACTCGGTCAGTAGCTGCAACCGCCAGTATACATACATCACCCCCTTCTTCAACCCCATGAACTCGGTGGTCTTCATCGTCACATGTAATAGAATTATATTTACTGCATGGCTGTCCTGTCACCTATCCCGCGATCTACACTACTGCTGTCACCTGCAACACCAGCCTTACTGCTCGGAGCACACTTGAAATGAAAAGTATTCTTGTGCCCTTCCATACATATCATACAAGGCTCTGGGTCACAGGGGCCCACTTCACAAGGCGCAGGTTTCATTGGATGGAGTTTTTTTTCCTTTTGCCAGCTGACATGGGTCTACTGGTGGTGTGGGTAATACACCGACCTGCTGGTTCCTTAGCGCCCCGAAGCTATTTTCCTTTCCTTTCGCTTCCGTTTGCTTGTTCATGAAGTCTATCTCTATTGACCGATCGTTTTGTTTAATTAGGAGCTTCTCTCTTTGAAAGTCATGTACCAAATCATTCGCAATGCAAAAAATCACAACCGAACAGCATAGGCATCAGTAACTGATCCAACACAAGAAATATTTGATCAATGTACAAATTTCCAAATTTCAGGGTCACGAAAACTTGTTTCTTTACCTGATGCGTCTTCCGACTGAATGCCCCTACTAAAACAAAGTTTTTTGTCGGTAACTCCAGGTTCTCAACTCCATTAGATCTCAGTTCATTTTACAGCTGCGTCGACAAAATCGATGCTTCACAACCTGTGTCTAGCACAGCAGAAAGCTGATACCATTCTATAAGGAACGTCACCCGAGGACAGCTCCCTAAATTCTTTTCGTTTACATAGTGTAAATAGACTAGGTCATATTCAGCCCTTGCTTTTTCTTCGAGCATATTACAACCGTTACACCTTACCCTTTCGGTCGTTAAACAATTTATAGTTCCACCCTCATTTTCTAAATCTTGATTACTGGACTCTGACTTCGGTTCCTCCTTCCTTTTGTTTTGTGGTTTGTCTGGGTTAGTAACACACTTGAACTCATGTAGACAGCTCGGTGGTTCTGTTTTCAGTTTTCCTGGTTGAGGTGGTTTGCTATAGATCTTTCTGTATGTATGCCCGCTTACTCAGACCTTTGTCTTTCGTCCCTGTTCCTCGGCTGGAACTCTGGTATTTGGGGGTTTCATTCGTGTGCTTGTTGTACACCCCTACTATCTGTGTGGTAGCTGCGTCGTCTGTCGGCCGCGTTTCGCCTGGGTGGCGTTCTGGAGTCGTTCTGCCGGTACCCGTACCGCACATGTCTAACCTCTCGCGGTGTCTCGCGAAATTCTCTTCCTCCTCCCTGCTCTCGGTTTTTCGGCTGCCTTCTCTCAGTGTCTTTTAAATTTTTATCTTGTTTTGATTTCTCATAAGCCTCTTGGGTTTTTTCTAGAGACTGCATTCTGCCTAGGAAGGCTAGGTTCTCCTGTGTCGACCGTAGATTCGCCGCCAGCATAGCTCGTTGTATTTCCAAAGAAAAATGCGAAGTTAATGCGGTCACTAAGTCGTACTCAGTCAACGGAGGTTGCAAATTTGCTGCAAGGCTCACATATCTGACGTAATGCCCCGTCATAGACTCACCCCCTTTCCTGTCGCATTTCCCCTGGTAAATGTCTCACCGAACCCGGGACTGCTCCAGCTCGTTCCAGAATAACTTGGAAAACTGAGACTTAAAACTTTGATAGGAGTCTATCTTGTGGTACTCAGAATTAACCCAATTTTGTGCAAAAGGGTCCTTAATCGCACGCAGTACAAGAGGCAGTTTTAAATTCTCTGAGACCTTTTTCAGCTCAAAATACATATCTAGATCTCGCATGAATGTAACCACCGATTGTTTCTTACAGTTTACAAAAGCAGGCAAACTTAGTTCGCTTAGGGAATCGCGATTAATGGGCATCTCAGAAGCTGCGCTTACAACAGTAGCATTGTTTACATGAGGTATTTCAACATTCGCAACATCACTACAAGTAGGCTCATTGCGACTACCACTTGTTTCACTCACACCGCCTGCCACGGTAATAGTGTTATGACTAGTACTATTTACATCAACTACTGTGTTTCGTTCAGAACTCCCTGAGACCTGAGAGACTTATTCTGTCTTTGAACTACGCTCATGTTTGCATTCACTCTATCATCTAATTTCTCGCGTACAGTGTTCACATTATCTCTAAGGCTAGTAACTTCGAGGTCTGTATCTTTACGGAGCTGAGTCATGGCTTCCTTTAGGTTCAAAATCTCTGACTTAAGTTTGTTAGAGACTTCTTTCTTAAAACTTTCACTTTCTTCCCTAAACTGTTCCGTTAAACTATCCGACAAATTCTTACTCGTAACCTCAATTTTGCTTGATATCTCGTTAGTTACTGACTTTATGTTCTCTGACAATTTCTTGTTCTCTGACCT
>Ga0209628_10002126_pt1 | contig 13283 bp, 11 predicted proteins | sample TergutCu122P4_FD_187285 | JGI IMG/M metagenome (GOLD analysis project Ga0209628, IMG submission 187285) | Cubitermes ugandensis P4 segment gut microbial communities from Kakamega Forest, Kenya - Cu122 P4 (SPAdes) (version 2) | ecosystem: Host-associated > Arthropoda: Insects > Digestive system...
ATACCCATTTTACCTCACCTATACGCCGTTATCCTGATATGCTGGTTCATCGTTTGCTCACAAAATATCTTGAAGAAAATGTAAAAAATGTGGATGATGAAGGACTTGAAAATCTTTGCAAACACTCCTCTGATATGGAGACAAAAGCGGCTAATGCAGAGCGTGCATCAATAAAATACAAGCAGATAGAGTTTATGAAAGATAAAGTTGGGCAGATTTTTGACGGTGTAATTTCTGCTGTAAATACTTGGGGAATTTACGTTGAAATAAACGAAACTCATTGTGAAGGTATGATTTCCATTCGTGATTTGGACGATGATTTTTATGTTTTTGACGAAAAAAATTATTGCATCATCGGCAGAAATAAATTCCGCAAATTCCAACTCGGCGATGATATACGCGTTCAGGTTGCATCCGCTGATTTGATTAATAAATACCTGAATTTTACAATAGTAGATTATTTTTAAATGTAAGATATAAAATTTAACAATAACTTTAACTTTTAGTTTTTTTATTACCTTTGTATTCTAATTATTCTAAAATTAAAAATTATGACAAACAAAACTCCTACGCCTCATATCGGGGCAAAATATGGCGAAATTGCAAAAACTGTAATTATGGCAGGAGACCCGTTGCGGGCGCAATTTATGGCGGAGAAATATCTCGAAAATCCTGTGCTGTACAACAATGTGCGCGGAATGCTTGGGTTTACTGGCACTTACAAAGGCAAAAAAGTGTCGGTTCAAGGACACGGTATGGGAATCCCTTCGATTGGAATTTACACCTACGAACTTTTTAATTTTTACGATGTTGATACGATAATTCGTGTTGGTTCGGCTGGTGCGATTGACAAAGATTTGCATATCGGCGACATTGTAATTGGAATGGGTGCCTGCACAAATTCTGATTACGCCAAACAATACCAACTGCCCGGTACTTTTGCACCGATTGCGGACTTTAACCTTGTGCAACGTGCTGTAAATGAGGCAGAAAAACTCGGCTTTACATACAAAGTCGGCAATATTTATTCATCAGATACTTTCTATGACGACAACCCAAATTCGCTGATTGCGTGGCAAAAAATGGGCGTTCTTGCGGTAGAGATGGAAGCACCGGCACTCTATATGAATGCAGCTCGCGCAGGAAAAAAAGCGTTGTGCATCTGCACCATTTCCGATTGTCCATTTACAGGCGAGGCAACAAGTTCAGAACAACGCCAAATCGGCTTTACAAATATGATGGAAGTAGCTTTGGGAATTGTTTAATGGTTTTTGGTTGCTGTTTGTTGTTGAAAAACTTAACAACAAACAACAACCAAAAAAACAGCAAACAACATAATGAAAATTGGCGATAAAGTAAGATATTTGAATGATGTCGGAGGCGGCGTTATTACCCGTTTTCAGGACAGAGATGTGGTTTTTGTTCTTGAAGATGATGGTTTTGAAACACCTGTGCTTGCGCGTAACATTATCGTTGTAGAACCAACAAATCAGTACAATTTTGCGATTCCTGAAAATTCGCAAAATACTGAAAATGAGATTATTAAACAGGAAGAGATAAAGATTATTCCAAAAAAAGAGTACTCTTTCAACGAAAATGACGAAACGCCTGAGGGCGAAAAAATAAATCTCTCTTTTGCCTTTATGCCACAGAATATCAAGCAGTTGCAAACTTCAGCAATGGACTTTTATTTGATTAATGAAAGCAACTATTACATTGATTTTCAACTGCTTGCTGGAATGCAAAAAGCAACGGTTCATTCAGCAGATACTATTGAGCCGCAAACAAAACTTTTTTTGAAAAAAATTGAAAAAGAAGATGTTGATGATTATGAATTTTTGCGGTTTCAAGCGTTTGCATATAAAAATAAAATTTTTTCCACCAAACCCGTTTTTGATGTCACGCTGAAAATCAACCCAGTAGATTTTTACAAGTTGCATAATTTTAAGGAAAATGATTTTTTTGATGATAATGCAATGATTATCAATGTAATAGAAAATGATTTTCCGCCGATAAAATTTTCTATTGACGCAAAAAAGTTACAGAAAGCAATGCAGGAAAAGGAAACCAAAACCGAACCAAAAAAATTTGCTCCACCAAAAAAAGAAGAAATTATTGAAGTTGATTTGCACATAACCGAACTTTTGGACAACTCAAACGGACTAAGCAACAACGAAATGTTGCAAATTCAAATGGAAAAATTCAATTCTGTTATGAAAGAGAATTTAAAAAAGCGCGGACAAAAAATTGTTTTTATTCACGGCAAAGGCGAAGGAGTGTTGCGTAGCGAGATAGAAAAACAACTCAAAAAAAATTACAGACACTGTATTTTTCAAGATGCCTCATTTCAACAATATGGCTTCGGTGCAACACAGGTAATTATTCGGGGGTAGATACAATTTTTTTTGTCTTGAACCGATATTTTTACAATAATTGCACCTCTTTTTCTAACCATAAAGCAAAAAATCTATCATAAACACAGTAGTTGCCGTCATCATCTTTAAGAATTAATGTCTTGTCTATCAATGACTTAATTGCCAATTTTACGCTACTTACTGCGGTAAGTTTATATTTTTGCAAAAAGTCAGATCGCAAAACAGAAGTAATTTTTTTCTCTTTTGCAATGGCGGCAAGCAACCGCAACTGCCCTTTGGTAAGCATTTCGCAATAGGTCTTATACGTTGCGTTTTCTTCCTGCAAAACATCAATAATAATTCTATTCAAGTCCAATTCTGAATATTCCTTTTGTGGCAACGCAAACAACTGATTTAGAATGAATTGAATATACCAGGTATGTCCCGAAACAAGATTGTATATTTTGGTAAAAAGTTCTGGCTGTAGCGTTTTTTTGTTTTTTGCAAAAATATTTTGAGCAAAAGTACTGTATGTTTCAAGCTGAATTTCACGCAAACCAATTTTCTGCGTGCTTTGGTAAAATGGACGATTTGCAGATGAAAACATAGCGTCCATCAGGTGTTTTTTGCTGCCTGCAAAGATAAAATTAACATTTTTGAAAAATTGCATATATGAGCGCAACAACGCCTCAACGCCTTTTTCGGGGTATTCGGTTATCTGCTGAAACTCATCAATAGCAATATAACAACGTTTTCCCGACTGCTGTAAATACTCAAAAATTTCCTTCAAACCGTTTTGTGCCTGTTCAGGACGAATATCAAAAGTTACAACAGGCATTCCGGTAAGTTGGTCAAATGAGAAAGTAGGGCGAAAACTTTTAAAAAATTCCGAAATGCGTTTTAAGGTTTTTTCGGAATAATTATCTAACTTTCCGAGAATGGTTTTGCCAAACAACTGCACAAATTCATATAGATTTTGTGTTGCAAAAATATCAAGATAAAAGCAAAAAATATCACTTTTTTGTTCGTTTAATTGATAAAAAACGTGATGAATTAGCCCTGTTTTACCAAAACGGCGCGGACTTATCAGCGAAATATTACGGTTATTTTCGAGTGCGGAAATCATTTTTTGCGTTTCCGTTTCCCTGTCGCAAAAATACTCTGGTGCGATATAACCCGCTATCAAAAAGGGATTTTTGATTTTATTAGTTTTCATTTTTCAAAAAATATTATTAATTATTTATTATTGCAAAGGTATATAAAAAACATAAAATATGCAACATATTTTATGTTACATATTTTATGCAATATTTTTTTTGATAAAGTTTGAATAAATATAAAAAAACAACAAAATTTTTGAAGTTTTTACCGTTTCTTTTTAAGTTGTCAGTATCAATTTGCAGAATAGTACCAGCAGGTATTATCTTACGCAACGAGCACTGCGCCCATAAATTTTTTCGAAAACGTGCAAGCCAATCTTACCAACAGCAAAAAACAAATAGTGTGCATCACCGCTGTCGGTGTCGTAGTTTGCTGGTTTGTTTGGTTCAGGAGTACCGCTCCAATAATTACCACTTCCGCCTACACAGTTGAGATTGCCATCACTGTAACGAGAACCAGCAGCAGGAAGAAAAATATTATTATCTGCATCACCAAATTTATACCCTGTTTTACCATTTTGTATTGTCCAAGCACCACCTGCGTTTTTAAGAGATTCCAATTCCGCTCTTGTTGGCAAACGCCAACCACTTGATTCACAAGCATTTTTTGCCTCTAACCAAGTGAGCAAAGTGCCGTTGGATTCAGGGGTATTTGCACCCACATTGCAAGTTGCCCAAGTAACGCCATTAATCACAACTCCATTGTCAATTTGTGCATAAATAGTTGTAGAGTTATTGCTAATAAAATAATGCAAAATAAAGATTTCATTTTATTTATTTTTTTTTTATTTAACTGCAAAAGTACAAATTATTTTTTATCTCTCACAAAATTTTGTATAATATTTTTTGTAATTTTGCATTCTCATAATTTTCAATTCATAAACAAATGTATAGGCATTTTTTTATATTTATTTTGATTTTTTGTACAATTTTGCCTGTCAGTGCAAAGAAATTTACCGTTGTGCTTGACCCCGGACACGGCGGAAGCGACCCGGGCGCATTGAGGGGAAATGTTTACGAATCACACATTAACCTTGCTATATCTCTTTTAGTCGGCGAAATGCTGGCGGCTAACCCCGATATTGAGGTTGTCTATACGCGCAAAACCGACATAAAACTTGAGCCGTCAGACAGAACAAACACTGCAATCAACGCAAACGGCGATATTTACGTTTCTATTCATACAAATGCCGCTTATAACGAAAAACTGAAACAGGACGTAATAACCACTTCGGGCGTTGAGGTGTATATAATTGAGCAGTTTGGCAAAAATCAGGAACGTTCTGAGACAGTATTGAAAAAAAATACAACTGTTATTTCAATAGATGAAAACAATAAAAATGTTGAGAAAAAATTTAATCCATCTTCTTTGTATTCTGATGCCGCTTTTAAATTAAAACAAAATCAAATTTACAATCAAAGTTCATATCTTGCACTTAATCTTCAGCGGGAAATGGGCGTAGAAAATCGTAATACAAGAGGAATTTTACAGAAAAGTTTGTATGCTACGTGGCAAACAGGAATGCCGAGCGTTTTAGTGGAGGTAGGTTATATTACCAACCCTGACGAAAGAGAATTTTTAACTTCAACAGCAGGGCAAAAATCGCTTGCAAGAGGCATATACAACGGAATTATGGCTTACAAAAAAGAGTATGTCAGCCGCGAAACTGATACGCCAATATCAACCGAACAACCAAAAGTTGCCGAAACCCCAAAACCGACTGAACAACCTAAAATTGCCGAAACAAAAACAGAAACGCCAAAACCAACCGAACAACCAAAAGTCGCCGAGACAAAAACGGAAACTCCTGTGCAACCCGCTGAAAATCAAATTGTTTATAAGTGGCAAATTATGGTAAGCAAAATGCTGTTAGAAAAAAATGACGAAAGATTTAAGGGATTAAAAGATTGTGAATATTATTTGCAAGACAACCTTTATAAATATACCTACGGTGCTGCCGCAAATCTACAGGATATTGAAAAATTAAGAGCAATGATAAAACAACTTTTCCCCGATGCCTTTATTATTGCAATGAAAAACGGCGAAAGAGTAAAGTTTTAGGTAAGAAAATACAATATAAAGCCGTGAGAAAAATGAAAAATGTAGAATGTAGAATGTAAAATGAAAAATATGCCGCTAAGCCCCGCAGGGGCGCAATATTAATAACCGCAGGCGAGCGGTAGCGTTGCCTGCGGACAATGAAAACAAGCAAACCTCTGCCCGTAGCGGCAGAACAAAAAAGGTAAAGTTCTGCCTTGCAGGCAGTTGTGTAGTGCTTTGCACTACCGCAGGCAACGCTACCGCTCGCCTGCGGTTATGAAAATCAAGCCCTTCGGGCTAAATGCAAAAATGTCTTTTATCTTTTATCTTTGTTCTATGTTCTAAAAAAAATAATTCATAATTCATAATTCAAAAATTCTATGACAACTAAAACTTTAACAACTTTCTTATTTGCGGCTTTAATTCTTGCTGCGAGTTGCAATTCCAATCACAAAAACGAAAAACAATCTGCTGAAAATGCAGTTGCGCCGAAGGATACGGTGTTCGTTTCGGTAACGGATTCATTAGATTGGATAATAAAAACGGGGACTGCTGATATGAAACGACAAGCTTATGACAATATTTTCACAAAATTTATATACAATGATGCACATAAAGTAATAGAATATTCTTTCCAAGAAATAGCGTTTGCCAAAAAAGAAAACAGATTGGATATACAAGCGGAAGCTCTTTATAATATGGCTTATGCTCATCATATTATTAATGAAATGGACAGTGCGTTATATTATTACGAAGCCGCAAACGCTATATGGCAACAATTGCATGATACTATAAATATTGTTTTGTCATGGAATCGTATAGGCACAATGCAAGCTTATTTAAATCGACCTGTAGAATCCATAGAAAATCTCAAAAAGGCACTTGAATACTACCAGCGTACAGGTGATAAGGAAAAAATGTCTAGTACTTTAAGCAGCATTGCTAATGCTTATTCAAGCATGGGTATTTATCAAAAATTTATTGAAAATTATTTGCAGGCAATCAAATTACAGGAAGAAATTAACGATACAATAGGTTTGGGAATATCATATTGTAACCTGTGCACAAAACTTCCAGATATTGGTAATTACAAAGATGCTATAATGTATGGAGAAAAATCTATTGCTACGTTTCAACTAGCAGGAAATACATACTACAAAGGATTGGCTCTGCTACGTACCTGTCAGGCAATAATCAATGCGCCTAATAACATTAAAGAAATTAATTGGAAAACAAAGTTATTCAATTATTTGGATGAAGTTTCAATAATTGCAAACACAATAAATAATGAACAAATGAAATATGAGATATTAGTTTCTAAATCCGAATATGAAAATTTAATGCATAATTATGAAAAGGCAAAATCAATAGCCGAAAGAGTATTAGCCCTAACCGACACTTCCAGAATAAACACTATGAAAGCTGCTTACATGCTTCTGCTTAATGCGAGTATAGGAAACAATGAAGATGCATCATTTTATCTTGGAAAATTTAATGAGTATAACAAAAAACTCCAACAACAAGAATGGACAGACAAAATTTCCGAAATGGAAGTAAAATATGAAACCGAAAAGAAAGAACTTGAAATAGAACGACAACAACATATCATAAAAAGTCAAAATTTGCAGCGTATATTGTTGGCGGGAGGTGTGGCTGTCTCTGCTGTTTTCCTGTTGCTGCTGTGGCGTTTGCTCTACCTGCGCAACCGCCGTAATGCTGCCCTCGCCGAAATGAACGCTACCAAAGATAAGTTTTTCAGCATCATCTCTCACGACCTCAAAAACCCCGCAATCGCACAAAGAGACGCATTGCAACTGCTTATTAAAAATACAGGTCAATGGGATGTTTCGGCTCTTGAAAAATACTATGACGGCTTGCTCGAAACTGCCGAAGGACAGGTAGAACTGGTCTATAACCTGCTAAACTGGGCGCAAATACAAATTGGAAAAATGACCTACACCCCTGCAACATTTAACCTTTTTGCCCGCCTCCGTCCTGATATTTTGATGATTCGCAAAATGGCAGAAAATAAAGAAATTACATTTATTGCAGATATACCCGAAGAGGCAACCATTTTTGGCGACAGCAATATGCTCGGCATTGTAATTCGCAACCTGCTTACTAATGCCGTTAAATTTACCCCAAAAGGCGGCACGGTAACATTAAAAGCCACACCTAACCCCTCCAAAGGAGAGGAATTCTCCCTCCCCTTCGGGGAGGGTCGGGGTGGGGCTTGCATTTCCATTACCGACACCGGCATTGGAATGAGCGAAGGCAAATCAAAAATCTGTTTAAATTAGACAGCCGCCATTCCCGTAGCGGCACAGCAGACGAACAGGGCAGCGGACTCGGACTAATTGTCTGCAAAGAGTTACTCGAAAAGCACGGAAGCGAACTTCACATCGAAAGCACCGAAGGCAAAGGAAGCCGCTTTTGGTTTGAAATTTTGAATTAGGACATAGAACATAGACCGCTACGCTAATGGAACATAGACAATGTAATCTACGATTTTAGATTGAATTTTTAAATTTTTAAATCTTTGAATTTTTCATTTATGATTTGGAATATTAGCCCCGATATAACTTTTCTCGGTTTGCCTGTTCATCTTTACGGGCTGTTTTTTGCTTTGGGACTGCTTTTTGGAGGTGTTGTGGTAATGAACAAAATGCACAAAATCAATGCGCCGCAAACCTATTTTATATATGCTTTTATTGGAATTTTTGTAGGAGCGCGTCTGTTTCACTGTATTTTTTATGAGCCAAATTACTATTTTTCGCACCCTTTGGAGATGTTGCTTCCAATTTCTATTCAAAATGGCAAATTGCAATTTGTTGGTTATCAAGGACTTGCCTCACACGGCGGAACGCTCGGATTAATGATTGCGCTGTGGTTTTATACCCGAAAACACAACCTCAACTACCTTCAAATTTGCGATATTTTTACCTTTGCAGTGCCGCTTGCGGGTGGTTTTATTCGGCTCGGCAACCTGATGAACTCAGAAATTGTCGGTGCGCCAACTACGATGCCTTGGGCATTTGTTTTCCCGCAAATAGATTTAACGCCGCGACATCCTGCACAACTTTACGAGGCAATCTGGTACTTTTTGCTTGCAATTTTTATGTTAATTTTATTTAAAAAAATCGGTTTTAAATACCGCTACGGCTTTTATATGGGCATCGGGCTTGTGGGGGTGGCAGTGTTCCGTTTTTTTATAGAGTTTTTCAAAGCGCCGCAAGTAGATTTTGAAACCACAATGTTGCTAAATATCGGGCAACTGTTAAGCATTCCCTTTATTTTAGCAGGATTTTTTTTGATACTATGGACAACAAAAAAATTAATTCAAAAAATATTGAATTAATTCTCCATTTGATAACCGTTCTACTTGATAGGCGGCTGCAAACGCCAAAATAATCTGCAAGGTCTCTTTTTTTGGCTTTAAATTCCTAAATTTATTTGTTAATGTAAAATTTCTATTCATAGGCAAAATATTTTTTTCATTTACCTAATAAACGAAATTTTTAACAATTTATTGTACAAATTCCATAATTTTTTTTGACACAACATAATCGGCTTTTTGCGCCAATTTTCGCAGATTAATTATTGCATAACGCATTCGCCCCAAAGCGGTGTTGATGCTTATATTAAGTTCGTCTGCTATCTCTTTAAAACTCAAATCCTGATAAAAACGCATCTGCACAACCGCTCTTTGCGGCTCTGGCAAAGCATCAACCCAAAATGCAACCTCTTTACAAACTTCTTCCTCTATAAGCGTGTCCTGAATATTTTTTTCATCAATAATAACTCTGTTGTACAATGTATGGCTTTCATCATCTGATAAAGTATTCTCTTTGACCTCTTTTCTGAAATAATCAATAACCAAATTATGCGCAATTTTACAAATCCAAGTAAAAAATGTGCCATTTTCAACGTAACGTCCTTGCTTTAAGGATATTATTACTTTAATAAATGTATCTTGAAAAATGTCTTCTGTTAAGTCCCGATTATTTGCTATTTGGAAAATATAGCGATAAAGACGATTTTTATAACGGAAAAGAATCTCCTCAAATGCCTCATTACTACCCTCCACAAACAATTCAACCAATTTTTCATCGGTCAATTTACTGAAAGTTTTCATCACTTTGTTATTTAAAATTTATCAAAGTAAATTTGTAACTATAGGCAATTTGGTTTTAATTGATTATTATATTTAAGATTAATAAACCTGCATTAAATAGTTTGCAAAAATAATAAAAATTTTACAATTAAAATATGTTTTTATTTTTTTTTTACAATTATACTTAACTTTAACTTATTTTATAATAAATATATATATAATAAATAAAATTATATAATAATAGTTTATTTTAACTTTTAATCTTTTCCCATAAAACTCCTAATCCAACGGCTCCTGTGATGATTAAAATCGGCGAAATACCAATTAACCATATTAGTAAAGTACAAATAATTGGAATTATCGCCGTTTTCCAAGTAACTTTTGCTATTTTAGCGAGATCAAAAATAGGTACCGCAATTAGTGCTACAACAGCAGGGCGAACAGCACGGAAAAATTTTTGAACCATCTCGTTGTCTTGAAATTGTGTCAGAAAAATAGCAATAAAAAGTATGCTCAAAAATGAAGGTAAAATAGTGCCAAGCGTTGCAATTAAAGCACCTTTTTTGCCTTTTAGAGCATTCCCTGTTAGGATTGAAATATTTACCGATAAAATACCCGGTGCCGATTGTGCCAAAATTAAAAAATCAATAAATTTTTCTTTTGTAAGCCAGTTTTTACGCTCAACAATCTCACGTTCAATAAGCGGTATCATTGCATAGCCCCCGCCCACAGTGAATGCCCCAATTTTCAAAAAAGTATAGAAAAGTTGAAAAAACATTTATTTTTTTTAGTTGCAAATTTACAGTTTTTTTTTTGAAAATTATTTTTTTTAATAAAAAAAATAGTTTATCTTTGCATCTTTCATTTTTTACTAATTAAAAATTTATTTTATTATGAAAATTTTATTCAAAATCTCTCTTTTTGCCGCAGCAATGTTTGCTTTTGCGGCTTGTCAACCAACAGATCCAACCTTAATTGGATTTAAGGCAGATATGGACTCTATTTACTCTGTTAAGGTAAATACCCAACTGAGTTTTTCTATTTCCGTTGATGTTACAAATCCTAAAGGAAATACCTCTTTTACAGCCAACAATCCTGAATGGCTGACTCTAACATCATCAGAAAACACTGCAACTTTCACCGGTACTCCAACAAAAGTTGGGTCGTATGATTTTTTGCTTACAGCAACCAACAATAAAGAAACAGTAACAAAGAAAATTGTTGTTGCTGTAACATTGGGAGAAGTGGCAAGAACTATTTTATTAGAAAAATTCACAGGCGACCAATGCGTTTATTGTCCCTGGGGTGCTGAAGATATTGACGCAGGTATTCAAGGCAACGAAGACAGGGTAATTTTAGTTGCTCATCACGTTGGTTATAACGAGGATAAATACACTATTGCAGCAAGCAGACCATTAAAATTTTTCTATGGAAGCGGCGGCACCTATGCCCCGGCGGCTATGATTGATAGAACAGTTCTTAGAGGTAGCGTGCCTGTTATGGAAACACAATATGTTACCAAGTCGCGCATAAATGCTGAATTAGCAAAGCCATCTTATGTAAAGATTGATTTACAAACAACTTATGATGTTGCAACAAAAGAACTTAAAGTTGATGTTTCGGGTATGTTGGGAAATTCATACCCAAACGCAAAACTTAATGTTTATATCATTCAGGAGGGCTTAACAGGCAATCAAGTAGGACCTGTTGATGCAGATGGAAATTATGTAACTCAAGAACAATGGGCAGCAGGAACAACTGCTTATAACGGAACTCTTCAAAACTATAATCACGCACACGCTTTGCGTGCTACTTTGACAGGCGATTGGGGTGATGCACTTGGTACTGAAATAGGAGAATTTTCAAAATCATATACATATACTATGCCAGACAATATTAAAGGAGTGCAGAATGTAAATATTCCAACAGATGTTAATAATATGTATGTTGTGGCTTTTGTGGCTGATTATATTAGTAATGCAGCAGAAAATAGAAGTAAAAGCATAGTACATAACGCAATAATTAAAAAGATTATAGAATGATTTTTTTTAACATAATTGATTTTTTTTGGACATAGGCAACTCAACAAAGTTGTCTATGTTTTTTTGTAACTTTGCAAACAAAATGGTTGTTGGTTGTTGTTTGATGTTTTATCAACAACAAACAACACCAGCAAACAACAATCATAAAATCAATGAATTACAGAATTTTTGTTGAAAAAAAATCTCAATTTAGGGTTGAGGCGCAGAGTTTGCAAAACGAACTGAACTCAAATCTTGGGCTGAAAATCGAAAATTTACGGCTGATTAACGTTTATGACCTTTTCGGTTTTTCAGAAGAATTGGTAGAAAAAGTGCTTTACAACGTTTTTGGTGAAATTGTAACTGACAATGTATCAAAGAGTTACGATGACGGAGATTGTCCTGTACTCGCCGTTGAATTTCTGCCCGGACAATTCGACCAAAGAGCAAGTTCTGCCGAAGATTGTGTGCGGTTGATTGAGCCAAATGCAGAAATTACTATCAAAAGCGGAAAAATTCTCGTTTTTGATAAAAATTTTTTGATTTCAGATTTGGAAAAAGTGAAAAAATACTTTATAAACCCGATTGAAAGTAGAGAAAAAGATATTTCGATTTTGGAAAAATTTTCTCACCCTGAGGCAAAAAAAGTAGAAATTTTGGAAAATTTTATTGATTTAAAAGAAGAAGAATTGGAAAATTTTTGCAAAGAAAATTCTTTGGCGATGAATGCTGACGATTTGCGCGAAGTTGTAAATTATTTCAAAAAAGAGAAGCGCAACCCTTACGAAACGGAGTTGAAAATTCTTGATACATACTGGTCTGACCATTGCCGCCACACAACTTTTACAACAATTTTAGAAGATATTGAAATTGAAGACAGTTTTGTTTCGGAAAAAATAAAAAAATCGTTAAATCTCTATCATTCAATACGTTGCGAACTGAAACGTGAAAACAAAGATATTTGCTTGATGGACATTGCCACAATCGGTGCAAAGTACTTAAAATCAAAGGGTTATCTTAACGATTTGGAGCAAAGTGAAGAAAATAATGCCTGTTCGATTTTTATTGACGTTGATGTTGATGGCGAAATGGAAAAATGGCTTTTGCAGTTCAAAAACGAAACGCACAACCACCCGACTGAAATTGAGCCGTTTGGCGGTGCTTCCACCTGTTTGGGCGGTGCAATTCGCGACCCGCTTTCGGGCAGAAGTTACGTCTATCAAGCGATGAGAGTTACAGGCGCAGGCAATATCTATCTGCCTGTAAATGAAACACTTGACGGCAAACTTCCGCAAAAAATCATTTCCACAAAAGCGGCGCACGGCTATTCGTCCTACGGCAATCAAATCGGACTTGCAACTACCTTTGTAAGAGAGATTTACCACGAAAATTATGTTGCAAAACGGCTTGAAGTTGGTGCGGTAGTTGGTGCGGTAAAAGCCGAAAATGTGCGGCGTGAAACTCCAAAAGCGGGCGACATTATTTTGATGCTTGGCGGACGTACCGGCAGGGACGGCATCGGCGGCGCAACTGGCTCGTCAAAAGAGCATACCAATGAGAGTTTGGAAACGTGCAGCAGCGAGGTGCAAAAAG
>Ga0209628_10002127_pt1 | contig 13283 bp, 9 predicted proteins | sample TergutCu122P4_FD_187285 | JGI IMG/M metagenome (GOLD analysis project Ga0209628, IMG submission 187285) | Cubitermes ugandensis P4 segment gut microbial communities from Kakamega Forest, Kenya - Cu122 P4 (SPAdes) (version 2) | ecosystem: Host-associated > Arthropoda: Insects > Digestive system >...
TAATAACAGATTGACATGGCAAAACCATATAGATCTAATGATACCCAAATTAAACTCTGCTACTTACGTAATCAGATCTTTAAAACCATTATTGAACATAGAGACATTGAAGAAGGCCTATTTTTCATTTGCCCACTCAATCCTATCCTATGGTATCATATTTTGGGGAATTTCAAATTACAGTAAAATTATATTTAAAATTCAAAAAAGAATGATAAGGATCATTATGAATGTCGATAGCAGGACCTCATGTCGAAATCTATTTAAACAATTAAACATTCTTCCTCTTAAATCTCAGTATATATTCTCTTTAATGATGTTTGTGGCAAGAAACAGAGAACTATTTGTAATTAATGCAAATGTTCATAACTTCCCTACAAGATCGCATAACGACCTACATTTACCAATGGCCAACCTGTCTGTATTTCAAAAGGGGGTGTACTTCTCTGGTGTTAAAATTTTTAATAATCTTCCAACCGACCTTAAACAAACATTTTATGACATTTATAAGTTTAAAAAAGCCTTAAAAAGATTCCTTTTGGACAACTCCTTTTACTCACTAGAGGAGTACTACAGTTGGAAAGAAAATGTCTCTAGATAATAATTAATAACTAATATTATTTAATTAAACTTTAACATCACTACTATTGTAGCTTATGTAATTTATTTGGAACTTCTTATAAATAGACCATAGTGAGAGGATTTAACACAACACAATTAAGTATACCTAGAATGTAATCAAATTTTATATACTATATGCATATATATGACAATGTTATTCCTCATAACAGTTTAAGTACATATAAAATATTAACACAAAAGTTGAAGAATAATAATGTGAAATAAATGAAATTATGACTATTAGAGTGTCATACTATGTACATAGGTGGAAACTGAGGTCCCTAATTCTAAAATAATTCTAAAATATTGTATTTTGTTAGGTTGTACTTTAAGTTATACCCTATTATATACTTATTCTATATCTAGATAGCATTAGCAGTATGACATGTTCTATATCCTCTATGTTGTCTATGACCTTGTATGGATTGACGGAATGAAAAATAAATGAATGAATGAATAGGGTAACATAGTTGACAAATGAGAAACAAGTTATCAAAACTCTGAATGTTTTTCAAACTTAGATATGTGTTTATTATTTCCTAAAATAGGAGTCATGTGACCAATGTTTCAGAATGTTTTTATATACACAAAATCTTGTATTTGTATTTATTTATTTCCCAAAATTCAATATACAGGAATGTATCCAGTGGATGTAGGATTATTCAATAAATTGGCTCTGTAGTATATGAAGCCATACACTTAAAAACAAGCGATAGAGATACAATACAGAAATACAGAGTATGGATGTAATATTACACAAAATATGTTTCAGTAAATACTAATCAATATGTAGGACAGCGGGATAAACACCAAAGAATATCACTATTTGTCAAAAAACTCATCTAGACTATAAAATGAGCATGTTTGCAAAAATTTTCTCAGAGCAATCTTAAACTAGCCGGGCTTACTGGAAATATCTTTCAGTGCTCTAGGAAGACCATTAAAAACGTTTATGCCCGAATAATAAACTCCTTTCTGATACATGGCCAGTGTCACCTGGGGTAAGTGTAAGTCATTTCTATGTCTAGTATTACTATCATGATATACGCTGTTTGGAATAAAGTAATTTTAATTATTAGCCACAAACAATAGTAGGGAAAGTATATATTATGATGAGAGTGGCAATATTTTCAATTCCACAAACAATTTTCTGCAAGATTCCCTATATCCACATCCCATCATTGTTCTAATTACCCTTTTTGCATTTTGAAAATTATAGAACTATGTAATGAATTACTCCAAAAAATTATGCCATAAGACATAATTGAATGAAAAAGTGAGTGATAAATCATCCTTAGCATAGAAACAGACAAATATGGTTTAATATTTCTAATCAAATAACATATAGTGTTTAGTTTTTTTGTTACCGAGTCAATGTGGTGTCTCCATGACAAAGTGCATTCTACTGTGAGACCAAGAAATTTAGTAGAGCTGCATATAGGAATAGTTTTGTTATTGTGGTCTATAATAATTTCCATTTGATTATTGTTTCTAGTTGCAAAATTTATAAATTGCATTTTAGAAAAGTTCAAAGAAAGTAAATTTTGTGTACACCACTCATTTAAGTTAGTAAATATTATTTTAATATCATTCTTAAAATCAAACAAATTAGAATGAGATATTAAAACGCTGGTATCATCTGCAAATAAAATAGGCGTTGATTTATCTCTCATAAACTTAGGCAAGTCATTTATAAAAAGAAGAAAAAGCAAGGGCCCTAAAATGGAACCTTGTGGGGCACCATGTATAACTTTGGCCCAAGTAGAGTTTGTAGCATTTCCCATCTGATCATACACTAGTGTTCTTTGATTTCTGTTAGCCAAGTAGGATTTGTAAAGTTCGTAGTGATTGTCAGTTATGCCATAAATTTTAAATTTGGATAATAGAATTTTATAATTAACACAATCAAATGCGTTTTCTAAATCACAAAAAATACCGCCTATTAGTAATTTATTGTTTAGTGCATGTAAAATTTCATTAGTTAATTGGTATGTGGCATTAACAGTCGAAAGCCATACTGTTCACTACTGAGTATATTATAATCATTCAAATGCTTTAGTAATATAGTTTGCATTACTCTCTCCAAAATTTTTGAAAATACTGGTAATAATGATATTGGTTGGTAATTGGATATGTCTCTTTTATCACCTTTTTGAGCAGTGGTCTCACAGTTGAAAATTTTATTCTATCAGGAAATATTCCAGTAAAAAGTGCCCTATTACATATATAGTTTAGTGGAGAGGTAATGTAGGGGGAGCAGGCCTGTAGTATAGTATAGTATAGCTTTTCTTTGCCTGCTGAGTTCATTTGGAGAACATGTCGAGTAAAATCTTCTCTAGTGCAATTTGTGTCAATTATAGTTACATAATACATGTCCTTTAACATTTTATGCAATTTCCTATTAAATACTTGTATTTCACCATTTATGCAGGAGGAGTCTTGCAGATCATGTCTGTGAGGAGGCGATATTATGATGACGTTGGTATGTTTTTTTGTAGTGCAAATTTCCTGATATTGCGGAGTCCAATATTTGATTCATTTTTGCTGATATCGTTAGCTCCACCACATATGATTACGAACTCATCATATTGTAGTTGACTAGTTTCTCTGCTTGCTAAGCCAGTGGTATGTCTTAGTCCCGAACCAGGCATTATAGTACCCATAACCTCAAAACATTTCCTAGTGACGCCGAGAGTTCCGCTGCCAAGCCTCTCGCATGACTGCCACCAATCACAATAACTTTCTTTTTCTTTATTTTCGTTCTGATTACACCATTTCCCGTGGTTTCCTTAAGAGATAGGCTCTTGACCATTTTCTTAACACCATTTGCTGACACTGCAGTAGTACCTTCACTACTAGTAAGCACTTCATTCAGAGGCATGTAGTGATTGGCAGTCTGGATGGGTTGATTAAATTTCGCAAATGTATCTTTGATCCGTGTTCGTGACTTATCAGTTCGATTATTTGATGTTACTAACGTCCACCCATTGTATTCCATTGGGTCACCAATCTTATCACTGGAGACTCGATCAATCTCCCACGTGCTCTTATGGGTCGTATATGCTAACACTTCTTTCTGTAGGAGCTTGTTAACCATTTTCAGTGAACTAAGTTCATCAAGGGCTTCTCTTAGCTAACTCTCATGTACACTACACTTTACACAGTTGGAGATTTCATTACCACCATTGCTATCCACAAAATTTTGAGCACAACATATACCGCTGCCTACTGTGTCCACCATCTTACACACAGTCCATCCATAGCTTTCACATGGATGACATCTGCATCACTTGAACTTGACTACTAAATCCAGGACAGAAAGTGCCATTAGAGCATCCTTATATTTGTTGGGTATGTTCTGCTGTGTAGTTATACTTAATATCAGGAAATAAAGGCAATTTGGAATTCTAATTATTAATCTACTAGCTGTGGGAACTGGGTTTGATGGCTAATATGAGTTTAATAATGAATTTGTACCTTTGTATTAGATTTTCCTGATTGTGTTGCCCTGTTTCCTGGTGGAGTATCCAAACATGAGCATCATTATCTTATATTCTGATTGTTGCAGTGTATGAGAAACAAATTTTGGAATTTACTAGCATATTGTCTAAGCATCCTTGCCTAATCATCTTCATGATAAAGCTACCAATTTGAAGAGCAACTGTTGATATCTTGCTCTTTTGAACTGTATTATTTGCATGTACTTTGGTTCTAATGTTTATATTTTCATTTAGGGCTGAAAACAACTAATCCTTCATGAACTATATTTCAGTAGTGACAAGCGCAGGAAATACTCATGCCTTGATAACATCAGAATTTCCTGGTATGAATGTCTATTATAACTGATATTTCATGGAACCTCCAGCCAGCTTTTTTGCACTCTTGAACATCTCATACATATAAGTTTCTTTAGAAAGAAATAAATGTAATATTTATATTAAAGTATTCTTGTTAAATAATTTCAATCCTGGTTTTTACTGTTATTCAGAGTAATTACTATGTAAATTTCTTAGTGGAATATTGTTTGTATATATATATATATATACACATGAAGTAAAAGCCAAACGTTTCCACACTGGACAGTGTAACAGTTTTACGATTACCTTAATTACAGGATGATACTGGGCCCAGTGCCTTTCTCACTGCTGGAAGTGTATCAGGGGAATTTTTATTTCATGATACTGTCTAGCACTGCCTACAGTGCAACTATCTCCACAATACCCTAGAATCGTTCTCCCTGTAACTGGTTTTTCATCATTGGGAACAGGAAGAAGTCAGAAGGAGCTAGGTTGAGGGAGTACAGGTTGATGGACCGTGGCCACATTGTTTTCTGTTATAAAAGGCTGGACATTAAGATACATGTTAGGGCATGTTATAAAGTCAAAGCCAGTTCTGAGCATGCCGTATATGTGAGTTATTTTCCCCTGACATCCCCCCACAAACATCTTTGAACCCCTGTGTAAACAGCTGATTTACAGCGTGGTCTGGAGCAAAATTCTTGTGAACAATCCTCTCACTGGCAAAGAAAACAAACGACCAGGTCTTTTAAGTTCCACCTAACGTGCCTTGACCTATTTGGATGTGGAAATGATGGGCTCATCCACTGGGATGACTTTTGTTTCCCATTGCAGGGAGTTCACCAATTTGTTGTCCGCGTGGTCTCCAGCATGTATCAGGTTGTCACCACACACTTGCAGATGACTCTTAACATCAGAATTAATAGGGGGCTTAAAAAGGGTGATCCCTTATCTCCTCTGCTTTTTAATCTTGTGGTCAGCCTAAATTGAAGGGTTTTCAATGAGGTTAAGAATTTTGAAACAAGAAGTGTGGAACTGCATAAGTATACATCCAAAACAAACTGATAATTGAATGAGCTCAACAAACCTATTAAGTATTTCTCTTTACTCTTTTATTTCTGCGTCTTTAAAACAGTATTCTCTGTTTGTTAATGTGTAACTGCATCTAGGACATGCAACATAATGGTATCTCGGTAACTTATTCTTGTAACTGGTACACCTTGACATTGGTCCATGATGGGCTGAAACATGTAGAAAGCAAATTGTAGACAATTATCAGTTACTCCCCAGTCAAGTGTATTTGTTGGTTTCAATACCAAGTTTGTTCAGTAAAATACATGGTGATATGCAAGAGTAGACAATAGTCTGTAAAACCATTGTGCCCATGACAGAGATGTGTTCTCCCTCACATAATGAATATTGCAAAACAGCTTTACACATATTAAGATGTCCAGTTTTAAAGCATGAAAACTTTTTTTTAATTAAAATGAGGAATGCAGGCTGAGGGTGTTGAGGAGAATGTTTGGGCTTAAGAGGGACAAGGTAACAGGGAGGGGAGAAAACTACATAATGAAGTGCTTAATGATCTGAACTGCTCACCCAATATTGCTCGGGTAATAAAATGGAGAATGAGATGGGCGGGGCATTTAGTGCATATGGGGGAGAGGAGAGGCGTATGCAGTGTTTTGGTGGGGAAACTTGAGGGAAAGAGACCACTGGGAAGAACCAGGCACAGATGGGAGGATAATATTAAGATGGATCTTCAGGAAGTAGGATGTTGGGGTATGGATTGGATTGAGCTGGCTCAGGATAGGGACAGGTGGCGGGCACTTGTGAAAGCAGTAATAAATTTTCAGGTTCCATAAAATGCGGGGAATTTCTTGACTAGCTCGCAAACCCTTAGCTTCTCAAGAAGGAAGTAAGTAAGTACTTAAAATGCCATGTTTCTCATCAGTGACCATAGTCTGTGTCTGAAAGCATGCATCACTTGAACGTGAAACTCCACAAAATAATCATGCAATTTTGTTGGGTGTAAAATTAACAACACCAGGTGTCATGGGCACAACACATTTATTCTACAGCTGGTTGAGCTTTTTTTTTTATTTTTAACTTTTAAAATTAATTCCTGAATTGAAACCATGAATTGTTATGGTAATTCTCTCTTCATTTTCTACACCAATCTTCAAGTGGTTCATCAAATATGTTAATCAAGTCCACTCCTGCCATCCTGTTGCTTTAAACCATCTGCTATTGCTCACTGGTTCACAGGTCACACATGTGAAAATAACAATAACTTGTACACCTATCAGTGTAAATTATTATGTAAATTTTATAGTATATAAATAATTTATAAATATGGCCAAGGTTCAGTTCAGACTGTCAGTTGTAGACCCATGATTTAGACTGGTAACAATGCTACTCTGTCACACTCTCAAAACTTCCTCCAACAGACAGAATTCTACCAAAAGGAATAAGATGGCTGTACACTTTCTGTGGCCATTCCCCAGATTTTCCAAAACCCACTCACGTCCAGCAGCCTCTGGCAACTCGTGCACAGCTCTGGGTGAGTCATTGTATGTTGCCTGGTATGGCTGCTATGATCACCATTCTTACAGCTGCTTCCTAAGTTCTTCTATTCTCTGGTTACCATGCTTATCTTCCTCATTTTGGTTTGACTTTGCCACCAAGTTTACCAGCCACACTATGGTTAATATTTTGGCCTTTGCTACAAAGGTTGCTCATGCTACTGTAGTTACCAAGTTTGTGTGGTTATTATGGATACCTTTCCTGCCACGGTCACCAAGTATACCAAAATTTCTGAGGTTGCAATGGTAAATTGTGCTTAACAGTGTCCCTATGCATACTATGTCTACCCCTGTTATCGTGGTTACCAACTTAACCAAATTCCTGGGTTTGTTGTGGTTACAAAACTGGTAATCTTGATAGGAATGAAACCATGTGGGTCATCAGTAACCATAGTTGCCACAGGAAGTTCAATAACATTAGTAAGTATGGTTGCAAAGGTAACCATAGGGACCATATGAACTCTAGTACCATTGTTAGACATTTTGGTAAAGCTGTCATTTGTGCCTAAGGAAAGGAACATCAGTATTGGTAACCATAGCAAAGTACTGTCAACGGTAACCACAGCAAAGTACTGTCAATGGTAACCACAGCAAAGTACTTTCAATGGTAACCACAGCCAAGTACTGTCAACGGTAACCACAGCCAAGTACTGTCAATGGTAACCACAGCAAAGTACTGGTAACGGCAACTACAGCAAAGTACTCTAAACGGTAACCACAGCAAAGTACTGTCAATGGTAACCACAACAAAGTACTGTCAACGGTTATCGTAGCAAATTACTGTCAACGGTAACCATGGTAGCAAAGGTACACATTAAAATATGCTGCATTACAAGCAGTGGCGTACCCAGGAATTTTTTTCGGGGGGGGTTCAACAAATTCAGTTGAGGACAGACAGAGAGGGCGGGGATCTGGGGGTGGTAGCCCCTTAGTCAGGGGTTCTGGAGGCAGCTGTAATTTGGCACAAGAAATTTCATTTCATATAGTAAAATTTTCTTAATTTTTGGTACTTCAGACTATTTATGATGACAACCAATTTATTTGTCATTGTTAATATAAAACAATTGTGAACCTAGGTAGTTTTAGAATTTTACTGCCTTTTTCTGAACATCTTGGGGTGTTGGTGTCCTAAATTCAGCAATTTTTAAACAAATTAGGATGTTGGAATAGGAACACTAAACATTTTCCACTCAATTTGCAATCCAGTTTGACTTTGTCAAACTTTCGGGATGTCGGAGGTGGGTTTGAACTCCGAAACCAGATACGCCACTGCAAGACATTTTGTATTAAAAGAAACCTTTATTTAATAAATTAAAACCGTATGAGAACACAGTGAACTACAAAAGGAAATCGAGACGTCGGTTCTTCTTGCTTATGCGATCGAGGACTCCACCAATATCTTCAGAATTTCGGGGGAGAGTTTGAACACCCCAAACCCCCCCCTCGGTACGCCACTGATTACAAGTAGCTGGGCCAAATCAGAACAAAAAATTAAGCATTTCCATGGGGCCAGCAATTCTGAAGCTCTTAATGATGATCCTTAATCTTCCATTTATATTCTGTGGTAGTGACATCAAATGGTTCTTGAACCCCTCCTCTTCACATTTTTACTAAATTGCTATTTGTAAGTGTGGCTGTGGATAAAGATAAACTCTTGCTGTGCTCCAATGCATGACCAAAAGTATTTATATGATTGTGAAGACTAATATCATGGTCTTGATCAGCAAGAGGACAGTAAACAGCTGTATATATGTCAATGTTTAGGTCTGAATCAATATTATTCGTTGTGTGTAAACATAATGTAATTATACATTTATTAAAGGGCCCGGATTGGTTCAGTCAACATAGCAACTCACTACGAGGTGAATGGTTAAGGTTTCGGATCCCAATGGGGCCAAGAGATGTTCTCTTTTCCACACCTGTCCAGCCTGGCTTTGGGACCCACCTAGCTTCCTGTACAATTGGTGCTTGGGCTGTTCCAGGGGTTAAGCACCTGTGGTGTGGCACTGAACACACACTCCCTATGTGCCTGCGTGGCATGTGATGAGTAGACTTTTACCTTCACTTTTATACAATTATTGTTTCAAAATGAAAATTATTTGAGTTTAAATGCTGAATGTAGATATGTGCTGCTTGTCTTGTTACACAGATCAGGTGTTTAAAGAATGATATTGACAGTTTATGACCACTTATTAGTTATGAAACCACCTCTTCAACTTTGTGTGTTATGCACTGTTTATGATTGGTGACATGTGTATATTGTAAATGAACACTGTCCATATCTGTTGCAGGATTTCAGAGTGTTAATGACAAGATGAAGTATCTCACAAAGGTGCAAATATAGACTGTTGTGATTTACAAACAACCTTACAATTAATAAAACTATATTCAAGTGAACAAGTACAGTACAAACTAATGTGCAATATAATCATCATATTCCCACAAAATTACAATTATCACCTTAAGATTTCATTAAATGTTTACAATGAAGAGGGATGTGATACAAAGATCTAAAGGTATGAGTGGCATGCGTATGAAGATACAATAATGGAAGAAAAATATAATCTTAGAGACTCTTTTGTGTCATATATTTTTGATACATTTTTTCAATAAAGTGGATGTAGTTCATTGTTTGATGTATATGTCACATATAAAATTAATGGTTTACCATATAAATTGCACATCACACAAATGATTACAAACATTATGTATGAATAGTGATCAGAACAAAAAAATGACATACTGGGCATTCTTAATGTCAGATATAATTCTTGCAAAAATGACACAGCCACCACCATTTTCACTCTACTACCCTGTGTCTCATCTCAGAGATTTGTATCCTAAAAATTCATAGTCAAATTAAAAGCCCCATGATTTCTCTGTGGCAGCAGACCTTCATAAACTTTCACCACATACAAACAAAAAACCACATGCTGCACTGTGAAGTCATACTATTGATTTGGCAGGAGTGCTAATTAGAGAGCATTCAAAAGCACTTCTTTGAACAGTTACCAGTATAATACACCCATGTGCCGCTTAATGAGGGGGATATGTTTTGAGAAATGCGTCGTTAGGCGGTTTTGTTTTTATGCGAACATCATAGAGTGTACTTACACGAACCTAGATAGTGTAGCCTACCACACACCTAGGCTATATGGTATAGCCTATTGCTCCTAGGCTACAAACCTGTACAGCATGTTACTGTACTGAATACTGTAGGAAATTGTAACACAATGGTAAGTACTACAGTATCATGAGACCACCGGCTTATATGCGGTACATCGTTGACCAAAACATCATTATGCGGTGCATGACTGAATATTGCAGTTACATGAATGCAATTTATCTGATACTTCACACTGTGCAATATGTTCATTACAGTGCTAACTACTGACACCATCTGTACCAGTTGGGTGCCATCCCATTCAGAGGCAACAGGGAACATTACACAATGACCACACACGCAAATCACTGCAGAAGTGATTCTTAACCTATTCCAACTCATGCATCATGCCTCTTCTAGTTGACCAATTTTCCTCTTTCCCACACTTCAACAGTTTACGATTTTGAAACAAGAAGCTAAAGTAAATTTTCTAAAATTAGTTCATTGACCATTTTTACATCAACTGCCTTACATTAGCGTTGCAAAGTACAGGAAAAGAAAAAAGGAAAATGGCTTGATGGCCATATAACATAAACAAAATGTATTTACATTAACATTACACAAAATTAAATAAGATAATATTAAAAATAATAAGTCATGATAAAGCAAAAAGTAGTAAGCTTGGAGGGGGTTGGTGAGTGGTGCAGCTGCCTTGGGCAGCAGTGTCAAAAGGGGCAGCAAGGCAAAAACATAGTTTAAATTAAAAAATTGATTTTCTGTGCTGAACAAATTTTAAATTATTTAGTCAAATAAAAGGTCAATCAAAAAATAATTGTGATTATTGTCAATATTGTTATATCTGTTAGGGACAGCCATTGTGATTACTTGCCTCAGGCAAGAAAAAAAGTAGCTATGCCACTAGTAATAATTATTCAATTATATTAATGTTTAAACATAATGACAAATTCTTATGACACTGTTTCTTATATGCTCCCTTGCTTGAGCTCATGAATACATTGTGACTGTGTGAATGACATCACTGTTCATGTCACTTTGTTACACTCATTTTGTTTGAGAGATGTGATGCAGTGTGATGCTACTGAGTATCATGGTCAGCATTCTTCTTTACTTTAAAATAGAGGGCTACTGAAATGTCAAGGGATTTAGCAACTTGAGCCTGATTTTGCAAGCCATCATCTATATCATCACAACCGAAGAGAGGCATCACTTTATCTGTAAAACTTTGCGACTTCTTATAAGAATCATTTCAGAACTTGATTGCATTTTTGCTTGGCATTTTGATGGGCACATAAATCAAAAACCTTTCGGCACTTAAAGCCATACCGCTAAGCCGTGACATGCAATAATGCCACATAGTGGTGGCAATAAAGGCAATCCAAGGTCACAGAAGTCTATCAATTTAAAGAGACCTGACGCGACAAGATTTAATTGTTCAATGTAACCATCTGCCTTCAAACAGTGGTGGTTTGACATGAAATGATTCACCCAAATGAGAAAGGGTAATTCATTGAAGAATTCACTAGACAGCAACAAGTCCTCTTCTGGATAATAATGTTTTTATTTGCCAAAACTTGCTTTGAATTTATGAGGGTGATACCATTCACTTAAAATAACCTACATTATTCGCATTGTTAGGGCCAAAAATTCAAGCAGTGGAAATACAAATTATTTAGAGTGCCATCAGTGGCTAAATTTCCCACTGGTGGCTAAACCAATATGACTGGTATATTTCCTTAAAATGTTTAAATTTTCAGTCTATGATTCAGCTGCTACTGTATTGACTACTGGGCTTCTGATAAACAGCATTTCATAAATACACTATGACTGTGAACCACAATTGTTTCCAGATATTTCTTTTTTACTTTTGAAGGTCCTCTGCATATTTTGGCAAGACATTTATGACAGGATAACAGCAGTTAAAAAAAAAACTGGTTGATGCAGAGGTTGAGATCGCAGCTTTACAGGTCTAAATTAAGGGGTTTTTATGGCCATAAGAAGAATTTTTCATTACAACTACCATCCTGAATCAATATATAGGAATCTGCAGGATTTCAGTTGAGTAAAACTTTTTGTGTGAAGCTTTTTAGAACTGTAGCCCCTTGTCTTGTGGAGTGCATTTAACTATGTACTCCTTTTAAACAAGATTTGTAGTAACTGATCTTGCTTTCTTTAAGGTCAGGTACAAACTGCAAGCCAAAAACTATTATGTAAAATTATGGATATATGAGTAGCACCTGAAACTAAACTTAATTTTGGACAGAGAATGACTCAGCCCTAATTATTGCCCACATTTTAAAGGAAGGAACGCACCGCATTTTCACTGGGTGCAAAAAATGGGTTGCTATCTGTAATTAAGCATCAGGGAGGTAACAGTTCCATCGCTGGACTACTTGTGCTTCCTTGTCTTCTGATATAAAACGACATTCCTTTAGAAGTTCCAATGGAGTTTTTCCAATCGTGTCTTTGGCCAGCAACAAATCGACTTCAAAGTTCAGTTTTGCCTCCTTGGCCCAGTCAAATATTTCTTCTAAAATTTCTGTGTTACCCATCTCTGCTGCCAGGTGGCAAGCAGTTCGTCCTGAAACATCTCTGAGTAGAAATAGGTCTTCCTTGAGGTTCAGATTCATTTCTGTAGCCCAATCCCACAGTTTCTTTAACACAGTTATGTGGCCTCGTTGTGCTGCCAAGTGCCAGGCAGTTCCCCTAGAGTCCTGGGAAAGCAACCAGTTATTCTTTAACTCATTTTCGTTTATATGCACCTTTTTAGCCCATTCCCACAACGTATTTAATGAATTTGCTCTGCCGTTCTCTGCTAACAGGTGCCAGGCAGTTTTTCCCATCATGTCTTTGGTTAGTAAAAGTGACCATAATTCTTCCTTGCTTAATGCTTTGTCAGCCACATCGAGTAGCTTTTTGAATACATCAGGATGAATACTCCGTGCTGCTAGGTGCCAGATGGTTTGTCCATCATTGTCTTTGTCTAATAAAAGTTCCTTTAACAACTCCTCCCGTTCTTTAGGGTCTTTTAATATCTTAGTAACCCATTCATATACTTCAGGGTGGTTATTCAGTGTTCCTGAGTGCCAGGGTGTTCGTCCTTCATCGTCTTTCTCCAACAACACTGCCTTGAATTCCTCTTGGTTTAGGTTTACCTTT
>Ga0209628_10002129_pt1 | contig 13279 bp, 9 predicted proteins | sample TergutCu122P4_FD_187285 | JGI IMG/M metagenome (GOLD analysis project Ga0209628, IMG submission 187285) | Cubitermes ugandensis P4 segment gut microbial communities from Kakamega Forest, Kenya - Cu122 P4 (SPAdes) (version 2) | ecosystem: Host-associated > Arthropoda: Insects > Digestive system >...
CCGACAACATAATATCCAAAGCTGCATTGGCTGCTCCAACGGCAGCAGGTGTTGGAGATGCACTGAAAATATAGGAGCGGGCGTGATGCCTTAGCCAATTTGCAGTAATTGAGTCGCAGGCGATAAAACCACCGATTGACGCAAAAGATTTTGAGAAAGTTCCCATAATCAAATCAACCTCATCTGTTAAGCCGAGATAATGGCATATTCCCTCTCCATTTTTACCAAAAACCCCAAGCGAATGTGCCTCGTCAACATATATATTTGCCTTGTATTTATGCGCCAAATCCACTATTTCTTGTAATTTTGTTATATCGCCCTCCATAGAAAAAACGCCATCAACAACTATAAGTTTTATTTTGTTAGGATTACACATTTGTAAGCGTTTTTCAAGCGATTTCATATCGTTGTGTTTAAATTTCAGTGCGTTGGAAAAACAGAGTCGAACCCCTTCAACTATTGATGCGTGGTCAAGTTCATCCCAAAGAATATAGTCGTCTTTACCTGTCAGAGCGGGAATAACGCCAACATTTACCTGAAAACCTGTTGAAAAAACAATCGCTTCGTCTTTACCAACAAATTTTGCAAGGCGGTGTTCAAGTTCTTCGTGAATATCAAGAGTGCCGTTTAGAAAGCGGCTGCCAGCCATTCCTGTACCATATTTTCTTGTTGCCTCAATGGCTGCCTCTTTAACCTTTGGGTGGTTTGTAAGTCCGAGGTAGGCGTTTGAACCAAACATCAACACCTTTTTATTTTTAATAGTAACTATTGTGTCCTGTTCCGAAGAAATAGGTCTAAAATAGGGATAAACCCCTGTTGCTTTTGCTCGTTGTGGTTCATCATATTTTGATAATTTTTGTCGTAATAAATTCATATTCAATTATTTAGATATTTTACACAATATTAGTTTTTTGGAAACAACTTGCAAAGGTAATATAATTATTGAATTAATTGTCTGTTTTTTTAAGATTTTTTATAATTTACCCAAAAATATATTTTTTTATCAAAATTTTTATAGTTATCTTTGCACTTTATAATGTAAAGGCGAAAGGTGAAATGGGAAAAATTAACCTTTAACCCTTAACCCTTAACCCAAAAAAATCTAAAATCTAAACTCTAATATCTAAAATCTAAAATATGAGTTACCTAAAATTTGACAGAGTTTTGCTCACAAATCTTGAAAAATCGTTGAGCAAGGAGTTTTTGCGAACAAATATGGCGGGGGCTTATGCAAGTTCCACGATTGTTGATTGCAACACAAGAAAATATCACGGACTTTTGGTGTTGCCCGTGCCGCAAATCGACACCGACAAGCACGTTTTGCTCTCTTCGCTTGACGAAACAATTATTCAGCACGGCGCAGAGTTCAATCTCGGCATACACCGCTATTCCAACAACTTTTTCAGTCCGAAAGGACACAAATATATCCGCGCATTTCACACGGACGGCGTGCCTACAACTATTTATCGTGTCGGCGGCGTGATTTTGCAAAAAGAGCGGCTTTTTGTGCGCAACGAAAGCAGAATTTTAATTCGCTACACGCTTTTAGATGCCCATTCGCCAACAACTTTACGACTAAAACCGTTCCTTGCTTTTCGTAGCGTAAATAATTTGACTTACGAAAATTCAGAGATAAATCAGCATTACGAAAACGTGCCAAACGGCGTTTCATTTCGACTTTATGACAATTACCCAAATCTTGTGATGCAGACAAATTTGAAAAACGAATTTGTTTTTTCGCCGAACTGGTACAAGGGAATTGAGTATTACAAAGAGCAGGAGCGCGGTTATGATTTTTCGGAGGATTTATATGTTCCGGGATATTTTGAGATGCCAATAAAAAAAGGCGAGTCAATTGTTTTTTCGGCAGGAACGGAAGAAATTTCTACAAAAATTATTAAAAATCTTTTTGAAAAAGAGATAGAAAAACGTCCCGAAGGAACGGACTTCTTTTCCTGTCTGAAAAATGCGGTGCAGCAATTTTATATTAAAAAAGATGATGATTACTATATTTTAGCGGGGTATCCGTGGTTTAAATTTCGTGCGCGGGACAGTTTTATTGCCGTTGCAGGTGCGACATTGACTATTGACAAGCCCGAAATGTTCGTCAAAATAATGAACACTGCCACCCGTACCGTTGTAGATTTTTTGGAGGACAGAACTAAATCAACTTTGCTAAAAGAGGTTACTGCGCCTGACGTTTTGCTGTGGTATATTCGGGCGATACAGCAATTTGCCGAGTACGGTTCGGTGGAAGAGGCGGCGGAAAAATACGGAAAAACTGTGCTTGACATCATCGCTTTTATTCGCAAGCAAAATCACCCAAATCTATTTTTGCACGACAACGGTTTGCTTTATACAAACGGCAGAGAGAAGCCCGCTACGTGGATGAATGCGATGGAAAATCTTATTCCGATAACGCCGCGCACGGGTTATGTTGTGGAAATTAATGCGCTGTGGTACAACGCTTTAAAGTTCGGTGCGGAAATTGCAACGGCTTTAAAACAGGAAAATCTCAGCGATTTGCTTTCATATCAGGCATCGAACACAGGTGGTGCATTTGTGCAGAAATTTTGGAACGGCACATATCTTTATGATTTTGTTGATGGCGATTATTGTGATTGGGAGGTGCGTCCGAATATGATTTTTGCGGTGTCATTGCCATTTTCGCCGCTTGACAAAAAACAGCAAAAATCGGTAATTGATATTGTTACGCGCGAACTTTTGACTATAAAGGGGTTGCGTTCGCTCAGTCCCAAAAGCGGAATGTATCGTCCAAATTACGTTGGCGGCGTGCTGGAACGCAACCGCAACTACCACAACGGACCTGTTTGGACTTGGACAATCGCAGCGTACTCAGAGGCGTATCTAAAAATCTACAAACAAAGTGGTATTTCGTTCTTAATGAGAATGTTAGCGGCTTTTGAGAGCGAACTTACCGAACTGACAGTCGGCACGCTTTCCGAACTTTATGACGGCAATCCGCCATTCAAAGGGCACGGCGCAATGAGTTACGCCCCAACGGTCGCAGAAGTTTTGAGAACAGTTAAGATAATTAGTAATTATGAATTATGAATATTATCACTCTTTTAATTTTTAACTCTTAACTTTTTAGTATCTTTGCATTATAAAAAAAAATTATGTTAGAAATTCCCAAAACATCTAAAACGCGGGCATTGCTTGTAAATGTGGCTCGAAGTTTGTTTGCTCAAAGAGGCAAACAAAACGTTACTATGAACGATATTGCAATCGCTTCGGGTAAGGGCAGGCGCACCCTCTACACATATTTTAAAAACAAAAATGAGGTATATCTTGCTGTTATAGAAAACGAACTTGATATTCTTATTGAGCGTTTGCAAGAGGTTATGGAACGCAATATTTCGCCTGTAAAAAAATTGGAAGCATATTTTTTTACACGTTTTAAGGTAATAAAAGAGGCGGTAACCCGCAACGGCTCGTTAAAAGCAGATTTTTTTCGCAATATATACGAAGTGGAAAAAGCACGCCGTCCTATTGACGTAAAAGAAATTAGAATGATTAAGCAAATTCTTTCGGCAGGTGTGGCAGACGGCTCATTTAGCATTGAATCACCGCAATGGGCTGCAATGCTGATACTTTACGCAATGAAAGGTATTGAAGCCCCATACCTTAACGTCAATATAGGGAACAACATTCAAGACCGCAGACCACAAATTATGAACTTTTTGATGAATGGAATGTTGAAAAAGGAAATAGGAGATAGGAGATAGGAGTTGTTACAATAATATTTGTTTATTTTTCGTTTATGGAAAGTATTACACAAATAAAATAATCACAGTTAATCAATAAATCAACAAAATCATAGTTTAAATTTTGAAAAAAATATTTTACATATTATCAATCGCCATTTTACTTTTTTCTTGTAATGAACACAAGGTAACTTCTATTGATATTTTGGGAAGCAAAAATCGTGTTATGAATATTGGCGACAAAGATACGATAGAGGTAATTATTCAACCATTATCAAGTTATTATTACAACACTATTTATTGGCGGACGAGCGACCCAAATGTAGCATCTGTTGATAATAATGGCGTTGTAACTGCCGTATATTCAGGCACTTGCACAATTACGGCAACAGCGGGCAACAAGACAGCAACCTGCGAAATAACAGTCAATACTTTTGAATTAAATGACCTTGAATTTACACAAGCAGTTGTATATTTTTATGGAAATGAAAGCGGAATTGCGGGTATAAATACTGCCGTTTTACGTTTATATTCAGCGGGTTACAATATTGAAATTGATGGCAGCATATCGGGTTCGGGTTACCTTTTTCACTCTCAAATTAATTACCCTGAACCAAATTTATTGCCGCCAAACGGCACTTTTACCAACAGCGAAACCACTCAAAATTTTACTTTTCTTCCCGGAAAATTAAATACCGCCGACAACACCGTTTCGGGTACGTTTCTTTACTTCTCAAATATAGGCGGAGCAAGCGCAATTTTGATTAACACAGGCAGTTTGAATATTGCAAATAACCTAATCACAGGCAATTTTATTGGCGAAAGCGGTGAAAAAATCAAAATCAGTTATTCGGGCGATATTCAATTTATAGATAGAACTTTGCCTCCGCCGGATACTTTAAAACTTGAAAATTCTGTTCAAAGTTATGCAATTATTGGCGATGTATTCGGCAACGGTACAAGTGTTAGACGCTGCATAATCTATTCTGAAGACCTTTCCGGCGCATATCTGCAACTTGACTTTGTGGTGCCGTTGAGCGCAAGTTCAATTCCAATTGGCTTTTATCGAATGAATAATTCTCATCAGGCATATTCGCTTGTTGAGTCCGATTTGAGTAACGAAACAGGCACAATTTTGTTTGAAAACTCAACAACTCTGAAAGAAATTTTATACGGCAATGTCAATGTAGAGGCGGTTGAAGGAAGATTAAAACTTACAATTCACCTTGTAGAAGATAACGGCAGAGTAATTTTTGGAAAAATTGGTAATTGACATAAAAAAATTAAATTATAATTTTTGTTAGTTTTGCAAAATGAAAATCGGTATTTTTGACTCTGGTTATGGTGGTTTAACTATACTTGAAAAAATTGTTGAACGTTTGCCGCAATACGACTACATCTATTTAGGCGATAATGCACGTACCCCGTATGGAACGCGCTCTTTTGAGGTTGTTTATGATTTTACTTTACAATGTGTAAAAAAACTTCTTGAACTCGATTGCCAGATTGTGATTTTGGCTTGCAACACTGCTTCTGCAAAAGCGTTGCGCACAATACAGCAAAACTATTTACCAAAAATTGCACCAAACAGGCGTGTGCTTGGGGTCATTCGTCCAACTGCAGAACAAATAAGTAATTTTACCAAAACAAATGTTGTAGGACTATTTGCTACAGCAGGCACAATCCAATCAAAATCATACGAGTTGGAAATAGCAAAAATATTTCCACAAATAAATGTAATTTCAGAATCTTGTCCAATGTGGGTACCGCTTATTGAAAACAATTTTCACAACACAGACGGCGCAGATTTTTTTGTTAAACATCACATTAATAACATTTTACATAAAAACAAAAATATTGATGCTATCATTCTCGGATGTACTCACTACCCGCTTTTGTTTGACAAAATCAAAAAATATTTACCCGAAAATATCAAAATTATTATGCAGGGTAATATTGTAGCGGAAAGTTTTGCCAATTATCTTTTTCGCCACCCTGAACATGAAAAACTCTGTTCAAAAAATGGCACAATAGAGTTTTATACCACCGAATCACCTGAAAAATTCAACAGTTCGGCAGCATTTTTTTTAAATAAAAATATTTATACAAAAAAGATTATTGTATAAAAAAAAGAGGTTGCCATTTTTTGACAACCTCTTTTAATAAACTATTATTTAAAATAGCGGTTATACAATCCTTCAAAACCCTTACCGTGTCTGGCTTCATCTTTTGCCATTTCGTGAACGGTGTCGTGAATTGCATCAAGGTTTTGCTGTTTTGCCAATGTAGCAATACGTTTTTTGTCTTCGCATGCACCTTGTTCTGCCATCATACGTTTTTGGAGGTTAGTTTTTGTGTCCCACACCACCTCGCCAATCAGTTCGGCAAATCTGGCACAGTGTTCTGCCTCCTCAAAAGCGTAGCGTTTAAACGCTTCAGCAATTTCAGGGTATCCTTCACGGTCAGCTTGACGGCTCATTGCAAGGTACATGCCAACTTCTGTTGCCTCACCCATAAAATGTGCCTGCAAGCCATCCCATATTACCTTATCAACGCCTTTTGCCACGCCGATAACGTGTTCGTCAGCAAAAGTCAGTTTTTCACCGTCTTCTACTAATTCTTTAAATTTTTCTTTTGGTTGTCCGCATTGCGGGCATTTTTCTGGAGCGGTGTCCCCTTCGTGTACATATCCGCACACAGTACAAATCCATTTTTTTTTCATTTTACTTTTTTTTATTAGATTAATTAATGTATATAATAGTTAAAATAACTATTTAAAATCCTAATTTTTCCCTTACTCTTTTTAAAGTTTCTAGAGCAATAGGACGAGTTTTTGATGCACCTTCTACAAGTTTTTTATCAATCTCAGGCAAATTATTTATATAATAATCATAAAGTTTGCGTTCTTTGTTAAATTTTTCTAAAATCAAGTTCAAAAGTTCGTTTTTTGCGTGTCCATAACCAAAATTTCCTGCAAGATATTTTTGCCGCAAAGCCGCCGTTTGCTGTTCTGTTGCAATAAGCGAATATATTGAAAATACTTTATCTGTTTCCGGCTCTTTTGGCTCTTGAAGTGTTTTGCTGTCTGTTTCAATTAGCATAATCTGCTTTTTTAGTTGCTCTTCGGGTAGAAAAATGTTTATTATATTTCCACGCGATTTTGACATCTTGTTTCCATCCGTTCCTGGTACATACATTGTATTTTCTTGTGCTTTTGCCTCCGGCAACACAAATGTTTCTCCCATTTTGTGATTGAACCGCGCACCTATATCCCGCGCCATTTCTACGTGCTGCAACTGGTCTTTGCCCACAGGCACAATCTGCGCATCATAGAGCAAAATATCGGCTGCCATAAGCATAGGGTAGGTAAAAAGACCTGCATTTACATCTTCAAGTCGGTCTGCTTTGTCTTTAAATGAGTGCGCCAATGTTAACCGCTGATATGGGAAAAAACACGATAAATGCCACGCAAGTTCACAAACTTCAGGAATATCACTTTGTCGGTAAAAATATGTTGTTTCTGTATCTAAACCACAAGCAAGCCACGCAGCCGCAATTTCGTAGGTGTTGCCACGCAAAGTTGCAGCATCTTTTATAGAAGTTAGCGAATGAAGGTTGGCTATAAAGAGAAACGACTTGTTCTCTGGTCGCTTTGAAAGTTCTATCGCAGGCAAAATAGCACCCAAAATATTTCCTAAGTGCGGCGTACCGGTTGCTTGTATCCCTGTTAAAATCCTCATTGTTTTTAATTAGAACTGCAAAATTACTAATTTTTTTTCAATTTTCAAAAAAAATCTTTTAATGTAAGCGGACAAAACCTCGTGAGCAAGTTTTGATAACTGCAATTTGAAATTGTGAATAATGTGAAAATAAAAATAATTTTTTAAAAAAATTATTTTTGATAGTAAATAAAAGTACTAAAATTAAATTATCTTTGCAAAAATATCTATTTACAAAAAAAATATGCGAAATCTAAAAATAAATTTGTGCGGCATAGAACTTGATAACCCAATTATTCCCGCTTCTGGGACATTTGGATTTGGCGAAGAATTTCGGCGGTTTTACGATTTGAATATTCTCGGCAGCATATCGTTCAAAGGGACTACAAAAGAGGCGCGTTTTGGCAATCCCACGCCGCGAATTGCAGAATGCGCCGCAGGAATGCTAAACTCTGTCGGACTGCAAAATCCGGGCATTGACAAAGTTATTTCCGAAGAGTTGCCCAAACTTAAAACATTTTTTCACAAACCAATAATTGCCAATATCAGCGGTTTTTCGGTAGAAGAGTATGTTTATTGTTGTGAAAAAATTGATAAAGAGGAGCAAATTGGTTTTATTGAAGTCAATATCTCCTGTCCCAATGTTAAGCACGGCGGAATGACTTTCGGCACTGACCCAAAAAGTGCAGCAGAAATCACAAAGGCGGTGAAAGCAGTTACTACAAAGCCCGTTTTTATGAAACTTTCTCCTAACGTAACCGATATTACAGAGATTGCCATTGCTTGCCAAGAGGCAGGTGCAAACGGACTTTGCCTTATTAACACCCTGCTCGGAATGCGTATTGACATTAAAAGCCGCAAACCGATTTTGGCGAATAAAATGGGTGGATTTTCCGGTTCGGCAATTTTTCCTGTGGCACTGCGAATGGTTTATCAGGTATTTGAAAAATGCAAAATTCCTATTATCGGTTGCGGCGGCGTTTCCTCTGCCGAAGATGTTATTGAGATGATGATGGCAGGTGCAACAGCCGTTCAAATCGGCTCAATGAACCTGAAAAATCCCTATATCTGCAAAGAAATTATTGAAAATTTACCCAAAACAATGGAAAAATTACAGATAAACGATTTAAGCAAAATAATTGGAATTGCACATTAAGAAACTGTTTAAATTTAACTAAAATTCACAAAATAATTAACAATGAAACAATCAGTCATTTCGACTGAAAGGAGAAATCTCGTGTCAATAGCATATTTGGTTTTCTGCTGTTTTCAGTAGATTCCTCCTTTCAGTCGGAATGACAGCAAAGAAAAAGTTTTGAAATAAATTTTAAACAGTTTCTAAATATTTTAAAAAAAAGAGATTGTCTTAAAAGTGCTTTTGCTTCACGCAAAGGTCGCAAAGTATTGTACGCAAAGAACGCAAAGATTTGATAATCAATATCAAAAACTTTGCGCTCTCTGCGTTTTACTTCGGCTACGCTCAGTAACCATCTTAGCGTCTTTGCGTGATATGTAACCTTTTTAAAACAACTTATTTTTTTGTATTTATACCACCAATTGTTATATCCTTATTTGTTATATTTGCTTTTGGCACAAATTTCTTTATTCCCAAAAGTTCTACATCAAAAATCAGTGTTGAAAATGGTTCAATAGTATATTGCCTTGTCATTGGATTTTGTGAGCCGCGTTCTCCGTATGCAAGTTCGTATGGAATATAAAATTTATATTTTGAACCAACAGACATTAGTTGCACGCCCTCTGTCCATCCTTTAATAACTCCATTTAATGGAAAACTAATCGGTTGTCCGCGTTTAACAGATGAGTCAAAAACGGTGTCATTAATCAGGGTACCTGTATAATGCACTGTAACAGTGTCTGTTTCAGCAGGTTTTGCACCTTTTCCCTCTTTTATAACTTCGTATTGCAAGCCGCTTTCGGTAACTTTTACACCTTCGCGTTTTGCGTTTTCAGCAAGAAAATTTGCACCTTCAATTTTATTTTTTCCGTAAAGTTTTTGAATTTGTGCCTCGCGTTTTACCTCAGAAATACCCATAAGATATTTTTGAACTTTTTCCGGCGTCATAATTGTTGTGTCGGACAAGACCCCTGCATTGAAACCTGCAAGAAATTTTGCGGCTTGCAAAGTAACTGTGCTGTCTCTGAAAAAGCCCGCTTCATTGGATAACTCTTTAAAAGCATACGCTGCCTGAAGCGAACCGATTGTTTGATACCTTTTAAATTCGTTAGTCGTTGCCAAACCTTTTTTAAATCCCTTTGCAAAATCACCTTTTGTAACAGAGTCAACGCCATTCAAATAGTTGTTTGACATCATAACTGCAAATGCTGCATTGAGCGAGTCCAATTTTTCAGGCGTCATTTTAAAAGGAGTAACGGTATCGCGTTTTTCGCGATTAATTTTGGAATAAAAACCCCTTGCCGTACCTGCTGTAAAGCCGCCAACAGTGTCTTTTCCATTAATAACTTCGAGTGCAAATTTTTGAATTAAATCTTTTTTTGCAGTCCAAGTGCTGTCGCCAAATAGAAAGCCCTCTTTCATTTTCATTGCCAAATCCATACCTGCACCAATTCCGTTGAATTGTTGAAATTTACCTTCCGGCAATTTTTTAAAATTGGCGTTAAAACCATTTAAGAAAGATTTGTAAAAACTTTCCAATTTTGTGGTATCCTGTTTGTCAAAAGATACCTGTTGTTTAATTTGACTTTTAATTTGATTGCCGAAATTGAAACCAACGGCATAATTTACAGAGTCAATCTCGTTGTTCAGTTTTGCGGTAGTTTTGAAGCCGCAAGATGCAAGTGCCATTGTCAAAACAGCAGTTGCCAAAAATAATGATACTTTTTTCATTTTAATAAATGATTAATTGTTAGTTAAATTATTTGTTTATTAATTTTTTATCTATTTTTTTTTCGGGTGCAAAGGTACAAAAAAAATAGAAAATGTATAATAAAAAAAAATAGAATTTTAAAATAATATTTTTTTTACTCTCTCCTTATTTTGTACCTAAAAATATCAACTTCTTAGATAGAATACCATTTTAAATTTATTTATGAATGTGCTGTTTGTAATTTTAATTGTTATGGTATCTACCCAGAAGGATATTTATAAATGTTGGAAAAATATAGGGAAAAACAATATGCTTTTGCTAAATTAAAATATAATGGCTACAAAATTTTAAGTCACCACAACTAAACCTTTTTCTGTTTGGTGCGGACCATTTGGATAATCAATAATTTATGCGAATCACGTGTTGAAAATCAATATTTTGGGTTAAAATTCCATTTTTGAAGGATAAATTGTGCCGTTATGCACAATTGAAAAGCCGAAAGAAAAATGTTGGTAGAAAAAATGTTGTTTTCACTGCACGCCCTGCATGCCGTTAGGCGATGCAATATTAAAAAATATTTATCACATCTTGTCCCTACGGGATAATGCAGTTGTGTTTATCTATGTTTCTACCCATATTTTGTCCCTAACGGGACGTGAAATGCTAATTTTAACCCGTAATTCGCATAATTTAGAAAATGTGCATATTTGTCTTTATTTCTTAACTTCAGGATACGAAATTCTTGTATGATATATATTTAATAATTTTGTTTTTAAAACGCTTTTTACTTTTTCAACATCTCGAAAGGTAATCGGTGCATTTTGAAATGAATGTTCGGCAATTTGAGTGTTTATAATATTCTCTACCAAATTTTCTATTGTTTCATCATTATACTCTTTCAATGAATGCGAAGCCGCTTCTACTGAGTCCGACATCATTACAATCGCTTCCTCTTTTGTTGACGGCAGCGGACCATGATAAGAAAATTTTGCAATATCAACATCAGCTCCATCGGCACTATTTATTGCTGTATTGTAGAAATATCGCGTAACACTTTTTGCGTGGTGCGTTTTTATAAAACTTATAATTTTTTGTGGTAACCCGTTATTTTCTGCAATTTTTATACCGTCATAAACGTGTGCAATTATCATTTTTGCTGCCTCTTCAAGTGGTTTTTCATTTAGAGGATTTATGCATCCGTTCTGATTTTCGGTAAAAATAAAAGGATTTTTCATTTTTCCAATATCGTGGTAAAGCGCACCAGTACGAGTTAAAAGAGTGTTTGCGTTTATTGTAGAAGCGGCAGCAGTAGCCAAAGTTGAAACCTGCATTGCGTGCTGAAATGAGCCTGGTGCTTTTTGAGAATATTCCATTAAAAGTTTGTTGTTTATATTGGAAAGTTCCACCAAAGTTACATCAGAAAGATAACCAAAAATCTTTTCAAAAATCCAAATTAAAATATATGCAGAAAGTAACAAAGTAGCATTTAACGCAAAATATTTAAACTGCTGCAACTCGATATTTTTTAAAGAACCGCTATCAATCAACATAAAACAGAGATATACAAGCGAATAGTTGATGAAGATAAATATCGCCCCCATAACAAGTTGAGAACGGTGTGTAAGTTGTTTTAGCGAAGAGACCGCAACCATTCCTGCGGGGATATGCAACAAAACAAATAAATATGACGACTGAACAAAAAGCGAAACAGTCAAAACGGTAATAATGTGCATAAAAAGAGCAGTTCTACTATCAAAAAAGATACGTACAACTATTGCTATCAGCGCAAAAGGCACTATATTAACATATTCAACAGAATATTTGGTTATCAACGATGCACTGCCTATAATTAAATTTATCATCAATATAAAAAAAAGTACATTTTTTAATGATATAAATTCAGGACGAAACAGATAAATATAGAGCAAAAAAAGGAATAAAAATCCTGCTATTAGTAGAAATTCACCAATCATCACCCAATTATTATTTTTTACAAGAACGTGATCCTGATACTCTTTTTTTAACGAGTTTAATATCTTAAATTGTTGATACTTAACAATTTCACCTCTATCAATAATTCTTTCTCCTTCTTGCACCATTCCTGATGTTATAGAAATATTTTTTTGCAAATCGTGCAATGCACTTTCCGATTTTGTTTTGTCAAATACCAAATTATCAATGAGATAACGCTCTATATTGAGTACCTTTACCTCTTCTTCCGAAATGGGCAAATGTTTACTTATATAGTCGTATGCAGAACGAATTGTGTAAAGATTTTTAAGTAAAGTTTTTCTCCAAATTTTTGTTGAATCGCTTAAAAAAATTTCTTTAATTTGCGAGGAAGTAAGTTCCTCAAAAACTTTTGCATCTATTATGCCTTTATTATAAACACTTATTAAATTTTTTTCAACATAATATTTTGTATTATTTTCAGTTGGAATGGTGTTGTCATCTATAAGTTTTTCTAACTGATTTTGTAGTTTATCTGACAAAATAACATAATATGGTGTATAAAAACGCTTTAAACTGTCTTTTTCTGCTGTAAGTTCTGCGTCTGATTTATAAATTGGAAAATCAAACGGTGCAGTAAGCAATGCATGATTCCACGGTTTACCAAGTTCGTATTGCATATCAAACTGCGCTTTATGCGGAAACATTTGAAAAATAACAAACGCTGTACCCACAAATAAAATTGCATAACCAATTAATTTAATATTTTTCTTTGAAAAAATTTTCATTTGTATTGTTGTATAAAATTTTAAAAAAAACTAATGTACAAAGGTACAAAAAAAATAAAACTTTTTACCTTGCTCCTTACTTCTAACCCCTATTTTCTAACTCATTATCTATCATTCTTTTTGTTCTCAAAACTTCTGCGACCGTTGGGGCGTAACTCATTGCGCCGTGCCCTTTGAATGGCGGATTGCCGTCATAAAGTTCGGAAAGCGTGCCGACTGTCAGTTCGGTAAGTTCGCTCTCAAAAGCC
>Ga0209628_10002130_pt1 | contig 13273 bp, 9 predicted proteins | sample TergutCu122P4_FD_187285 | JGI IMG/M metagenome (GOLD analysis project Ga0209628, IMG submission 187285) | Cubitermes ugandensis P4 segment gut microbial communities from Kakamega Forest, Kenya - Cu122 P4 (SPAdes) (version 2) | ecosystem: Host-associated > Arthropoda: Insects > Digestive system >...
TGATTGCGCCACATCGTTCAAACCGAAAGCTGAAGACCCAGGACGGTCGTAAACTACGCCGCTACGCCCGAAGATGGCTGGTCGAACGCTATTTTGCGTGGATGCAGTGGAAACGTCGCTTGTTGGTTCGCTGGGAGTATTACGCTGCCAATTTCCTCGGTTTCGTGCAGCTCGCTTCCATTACTATGCTGCTTAAACGATTTTGAGATAGGTTCTAATCTGCCGGGGAGCGGTTCTGTCGCGCCGAAGCTCCTCGTGCCGAGGAGGGAATATAGCAGGACTTTGGCGATCTCCGCCAACTTTTCCCGGAGAGGGTGCCCAACACAAAAACGGCGAGTCGTCGCCCGCCATTTTGTTTCAAATCTGGTCGGGGTGAGAGGATTCGAACCTCCGGCCTCTACGTCCCGAACGTAGCGCTCTACCAGGCTAAGCTACACCCCGAAATTTCACTGTGCCTGTTATCTCGGGCAGCGCTTAAAACGACCGCCCGACGGCAAAGGAGCATAATTGTATCAGGGTTTCCTTGTCCGGCGAAGCGGGCTCCGCTTCCAGACATGCCGCCGCTCTGGCGGCCTCGTCATGAGCGCGCGACTGCGTATAAGCCAGGGCGCCGGTTCGCTTCAGAGCGTCGATCAGTGGCGCAAAATCGGTCAGGCCGCCGCCGTCGTTGGCGTGTTCAATCGCATGACGCACGATCGCCGCATCATCCTTCGACCCGACCGCCATCGCCCGGATCAGCGGCAGTGTCATTTTGCCCTCAGCCAGATCATCGCCCAGATTCTTGCCGATGGCGGCAGCATCGCCGGTGTAATCGAGCAAATCGTCCATGATCTGAAACGCTGTTCCCAGATACATGCCGTAGCGGGCGAACGCGGTTTCGCGCGCCTCATCGACCCCCGCCAGCAGCGCGCCCAAGCGGCTCGCCGCCTCGAACAGTTTGGCCGTCTTGCGCTGGATGACTTCGATGTAAGCCTGTTCGTTGAGGTTCACATCGCCAGTGTTCACCAACTGCTGCACTTCGCCGGCAGCGATGATGTTGGTGGCGTCGGCCAGGATTTGCAGCACGCGCAAGGAATCCACCGACACCATCAACTGAAACGAACGCGAATACAGGAAGTCGCCGACCAGCACCGACGCGGCGTTGCCGAATTCGGTATTGGCGGTGGGGCGGCCGCGGCGCTGCGACGATTCATCAACCACGTCATCATGCAGCAGGGTTGACGTATGAATCATCTCGACCACCGCTGCCAACGTGTGGTGATGAACGCCGCGGTAGCCGCAGGCGCGGGCGACGAGCAGCAACAGCGCCGGTCGCAACCGCTTGCCGCCGCTGCCGATGATGTAATCGGCGACGCTGCGCACCAGCAGCACATCCGAGTCGAGACCGGTGCGTAGCACACGATCTACCGCTGCCATGTCGTCGGCGATGGCTTGTTTGAGAAAGTCGATTTGCACGTTGTTGAGTTGGGTATGGGACGGCGCATTGTAAACCAGGGATTGGGAATCGGGAATCAGGGGTCAGGGGATCAGAAAAAACTTTCTCTCATGGAGGCGTCTTTCAAGCCCGTTCATTCAAGGACAGGGTGTGGGGGATCGTGTTCCTTGATGCCCCCATCCCGGCCTTCCTCCGCTACGAGCGGGGAAAGGGGCTTTTTCTCCGCGCTTTCGCGTGAGAATTTCTTTGCGTTCTTTGCGGTTAAATCATGGTTTTGGTTTCTGCCCTGCGACTTCGTGCATAATACTGTGCGCCCGCCCCGCTGAGCGCTTTTTAGTTCTCTGAGGAAAAAACCATGCCCGGAGCTGTACGTTTATGTTGCGTCAACAGGTTTTCCCGTTGGATTCTCGCCATCGTTGTGGCCTGTGTTCCGTTCTCGAACAGCTTCGGTGGCGAAGCGGCAACGCTGTCTGCACCGTTGTCGCCGTCGGCAAAGGCCTGGCTTGATGAGTACGGCGGCACCTGGGGGCGTGTGACGCCGCCCTTCGGTGATGATAAATATTACTTTCATTGGAACGCCTGGCTGACCTTCGCCGCGGATGCGCAAGGGCAATTACAGATAAAAGGCGAGTTGCGAGACTGGAACGCCAAACGTGTCCTGGGTACGTGTCCCGTCAGTCCGCCCGCCTCTTTTGCGTTCGGCGCCACCCAATGGACCTGGCTGTCGGGGAAGGAAACATGCGCGCTACAGATTAAAAAAGTGGGGAACGAGTTGAGCGTCGACTTTTCCGGTTGCCCCAAGAGCTGTACGACCGTAACCGGCTTCAGCGATTTACGCTTCCAACGCTTAAGTACGCAGCCGATGCAAACGCCGACCGGCTCATCCCTGATCGGCTTATGCGTCAGCGACAATACTGTGGTGAGGCAACTGTGTTTATCGTCGAAGTTGCGCACATCTACCACCGAATACACGGCATTGCGCAAGCAGGCCGATGGCGTTCTGGCTGAAAAAGAAACCCCGGCTGAGGAAAATCAGTTGCTTCTTCAGCTTGCCCGCGATTGCAAAGACATCGCCTGCGTCGAAGATGCGCTGGCGCGGGTTAACCGCGATCTTCGTCAGCGTATTGATCAAACGGCGTCTAAAGTAACATCGGCCGTTAAATTTTTACCCTTGCCGGCAACGCTGTATCGCGGCACATTCGGTGACACAGAAGCGACCGCCTGCCTTGCCGTCAACGATAAAGGGGGGCTGGAGGGAGCCTATTATGACGAAAAATGGGGCAAGCTGATAGGGCTGAGTCGGGCTGAGCCGTCAACGCGGGAGCCGTCGCCGCGTGTTCTGGAAGAAACGGACATGAGTGGTTATCGGAAAAGCGATGGCGCAGAATGGAATTGGGGCGTCTGGCGGTTTGACGAGCTAAACGCTGACGAGATTCGTGGCGGTCGCCGCGATTTGGGAAGCGGCAAAGAAATCGCGTTCCATATGAAAAAAGCGACAACAGTCGCCACCGACAAGACTTCTCACGCAGGGTGCTCAGGAGCGCTGGAAGCGTCGCGCCGTTTGGCCGTGCGCATTATAGATCGCCAGCGCGTCGGCGACCTCGAGTTTGTTACCTATGGGAATCAATGGACAGATGATCAGGCGAAAGATCCCGACGACAGCGACGGCATCATCGGGCTGCGTATCGAACGTGGGCTTGACGAGGCGGTGCGAAACAAAATCAACAAAGCGCTCAAAGAATCCGTCGATAATGCCAACAGCGCCTGGTTTACCTGCCGGGAAATGAGTTTCAGCCAAAGCGCGTTGTTGTTGACGGAAACCTACCTGACGGTTAGTGAGAGCGGCAGTAATTACTGCGGCGGCCCACACACATACTACGATTCAGGAGTCAGCGTTTTTAATTTGCGCACGGGTGAATCCGCGAACGTCGACAAGTGGATTGATCAGGCGGCGCTGGCGAAATCCATGAAGAAAGGCGCCATCCGGCAGGCGATCGACAGTAAAGGAATGGAGGATCAATGCCTGGATGTCGGTGGCGACTTCTGGCTGTCGAAAGAAGGTGTGGTATTTTCTGTCAAAACATCGAGCCCGGCTTTTCTGATGTGTAATGACGACTACACCATCCCTTTCGTAACCTTTCGGAAGGTGATTTCCACGGAAGCAAAACCGCTCTATGACCGCTATGTGAAAGAACTGAAAACGGCCAAAGCGATAAAGTGACCGGTCGGCAATCACGCGAAAGCCATCGCGGTGGGGAATGGAGGCAGGTTAATTACCGTCCGCGCAGCAGCGCGACCACCGCGCCGCCGCCGCCAGCGTGATGCGCCGGTTCGCAATACGCCAGCACATCGCCCCACAGCGCCAGCCAGCGCCGCACTTTGCCCTTCAGCACCGGCGTTTTATCCGGCGATGTCAAACCCTTGCCGTGAATGATGCGCACGCAACGCAGCCCGCGCGAGCGCGCTTCGACCAAAAAATCGACCAGCGCATCGTGCGCTTCGTCAACGATCATCCCGTGCAAATCCAGTTCACTTTGAATCGCCCATTGACCGCGTCGCAGCTTGCGTAAAATGTCGGGCGACAAACCGGCGCGCAAAAAGGTTTGATCGTCTTCCAGTTCCTGGCCGATGTCCCAGGTCATCGGCGACGGCGAGTCGCCGTACTTGGCGAGCGCCAACACTTCGATTTCATCGCGCAACCGTTGCTTTGGCACCGGCGCCGGGCGCGGCATCTCCAGGGCGGCTCGTCGTGGTGGCGGCAACGGCGCCACTTCGTCATCGCGCATCCGGCGCTGAAAATCAATATCGGTTTCGCGCTTCGCCCCCGTCTTACCCTTTTTTAAAAGGGGGCTCCCGCCGAAGGCGGGAGGGAGTTTGTTCTTCGTTATGTCCGTCGAAAGCGGGAGGTGTTTTGTTTCGCCACCCTTCTCCCCCTGCGGGAGAGGGGTGGGGGAGAGGGCATGCGCGCGCGCCTCTTGCTGTTGTTGCCACAGCGTTTTCAGATCGGTCAGTCGCGCGCGCGAGGTCATCAGCGAACACAACGAATCAACGCAGTTGATCGAGATACGCTTTGGCGTCGAGCGCTGCCATACAACCGGTTGCCGCCGACGTGACGGCTTGCCGATACACCGGATCGGCGACATCGCCGGCCGCGAATACGCCCGGTACGGAAGTCGCTGTTGCGCCGCCGTTGCTGCCGCTTTTCACTTGCAGGTAGCCTTCGTGCATTGCCAGTTGGCCGGCAAATATTTCAGTGTTTGGCGCGTGTCCGATCGCGATGAAAACACCATGCACTTTGATCTCTTGCGTTGCGCCGTTTTTGACGTCTTTCAGGCGCGCGCCGGTGACGCCGGAAGCGTCGCCCAGCACTTCGTCAAGCGCATGATTCCAGATGACGCGAATGTTACCGCCATCTTTCGTCTTCGCTAGCAATTGATCGGCGAGCATCGCTTCCGCGCGCAAACTGTCGCGGCGGTGCACCAGCGTCACGGATCGTGCGATGTTGGACAGATACAGCGCTTCTTCGACGGCGGTGTTGCCGCCGCCGACCACCAGCACATCCTGGTTCTTGTAGAAAAAACCGTCGCAGGTTGCGCACGCCGACACGCCGCGTCCCTTGAACGCCTCTTCCGACGGCAGCCCCAGATAACGCGCCTGCGCACCGGTGGCGATAATCAGCGCGTCGCAAGTGTATTCGCCGCTGTCGCCGGTCAAGCGCAATGGGCGTGATTGCAAATCGACAGTGTGAATGTGATCGAACACCATCGTCGTCTCGAAACGCTCGGCATGGCGCTGAAACCGTTCCATCAGCGCCGGCCCCTGTACGCCATCAACGTCGGCAGGCCAGTTGTCCACCTCGGTGGTTGTCATCAGTTGCCCACCCTGCGCGAAGCCGGTGATCAGCGTCGGCTTCAGATTAGCGCGCGCGGCGTAAATCGCGGCGGTATAACCGGCCGGGCCGGAGCCCAGAATGATCAAACGGGAATGTTGTGCTGCCATGGAACCTCCAGAAAAGAAACTGCGAGCAGATGTACAAGGGCATTTTATCGCAGGTTTATGCGGTGGCGCGCGGGGAACTTCTGCGCGCTTTTTGCGGTTGAATGATGTTTTTGGGTTTCCGGGCGCGCTTCGCTTGCTCGGACTACGCACGATGCGCTGATGTCTGGCCCCTGACCCCGATCAAGGTACAATAACGCCATCTTATCCGAATGCTCCCATGCTTTTCAAAAAAAACTCCGATAACCCGCGCCGGCCTCGCAAAGCCGCCTCCCGCCCGACGCGCTTCGGTCAGGCCTCGCCGCGTATCGCCCGGTTGATCGGCGAGGCTTGGTGGTTTTTGTTGCTCGCCATCGTTCTGTACGGCGCGCTGATTTTCGCTACGTATCATCGTTCCGACCCGGGCTGGTCGGTTTCCGGCGTCGGCGGCGCGGTACAGAATAAAGGCGGCGTGGTCGGCGCCTGGCTTGCCGACCTGAGTTTTTATCTGTTGGGCAGCGCCGCCTGGTGGATGATTGTCGCCGGCGTGATCGCACTGGTCGTGATGTTTTGGCGCTTGCGCGCGCAGGATGCGCCCCGGGAATATTCGCTCTGGCTGGCGCTGATCGGCTTCGCGCTGTTGATCGTGTCGAGCGCCGCACTCGAAGCGACGCATCCCAAGTTGGCGCTGGTGAGCGATTTGCGCACGCCCGGCGGCGTGATCGGCGAAATCGCCGGCTTTCAGTTGCAGGGATTGTTGGGAATGACCGGCGCTGGCTTTCTGTTGGTCGCTTTGTGGGCGATCGGATTGTCGTTATTCTCCGGCATCTCATGGATGACCGTGTTTGAAAAAATCGGCTGGGCGTTGGAGCGGTCATTCAGCACGTTGCGCAAAACGATCGAAGCGCGGGAGGATCGCAGGATTGGTCGTCAGGTGATGGCCGAACGCGAACAGGCTGTCGAACAGGTGCGCGGCGACGATGAACCGCGCGAGCCGGTGCTGGTAGTGCCGCCGGTCACAGTGATTCCACAATCGCCGCGTATCGAAAAAGAGAAGCAACGGCAGTTGTTCGAGGATTTGCCGGCGACGTCGCTGCCGCCGCTGTCGCTGCTCGATGCGGCAGTTCATAAAACCGAAGCGGTCAGCGCCGAAACGCTCGAGTTCACATCGCGGCTGATCGAACGCAAGCTCGCTGACTTCGGCATCTCGGCGCGCGTTCTCGCCGCTTATCCGGGGCCGGTCATCACCCGCTATGAAATCGAGCCGGCGGTCGGCGTCAAAGGCAGTCAAATCGTCAACCTGGTCAAAGATTTGGCGCGGGCGTTGTCGGTCGTGTCGATCCGTGTCGTCGAGACCATTCCCGGCAAATCGTGTATGGCGCTGGAGTTGCCGAACCCGAAACGACAGGTTGTGCGCCTGATTGAAGTGCTCTCGTCGAAGAGTTACAACGAAGCGACCAGCCGCCTGACGCTTTGTCTCGGCAAAGACATCGCCGGCAATCCTGTCGTTGCCGACCTCGCCAAAATGCCGCACGTGCTGGTGGCCGGCACCACAGGCTCCGGCAAATCGGTGGCGCTCAACGCGATGATTCTGTCGCTGCTGTACAAAACCGAGCCGCGACAAGTGCGCCTGCTGCTGATTGATCCCAAGATGCTGGAGCTGTCGATTTACGAAGGTATTCCGCATCTGCTGGCGCCGGTCGTCACCGACATGCGCCTGGCGCCGACGGCGCTTAACTGGTGCGTCGGTGAAATGGAGCGGCGCTACAAACTGATGTCGCATCTGGCCGTGCGCAATCTCGCCGGTTACAACGCCAAAGTGATTGAAGCGAAGAAAAACGGCGCGCCGCTCACCAACCCGTCGTCGCTGACGCCGGACGAACCCGAGCCGCTCGAAGAAATGCCGCAGATCGTTGTCGTCGTTGATGAACTCGCTGATCTGATGATGGTGACCGGCAAGAAAATTGAAGAACTGATTGCCCGTATCGCGCAGAAAGCGCGCGCTGCCGGCATTCATCTGATCCTGGCGACGCAACGCCCCAGCGTTGACGTGATTACCGGCCTGATCAAAGCCAACATTCCGACACGCATCGCGTTTCAAGTCGCCAGCAAAGTCGATTCACGCACCATTCTCGATCAGATGGGTGCGGAGGCATTGCTCGGTCAGGGCGACATGCTGTTCCTGCCGCCCGGCTCCGGTTATCCGCAGCGCGTGCACGGTGCTTTTGTTTCCGATGAAGAAGTGCATCACGTTGTCGAATACCTCAAACGACAAGGCCCGCCCAATTACATCGAAAGTGTTTTGCTTGAAGCCGATCCCGACGTGAGCGAGGGCGGCAATGGGTTCGGCGCTGACGCTGAGGCCGATCCGATGTACGATCAGGCGGTGGCGCTGGTGCTGAAAACACGGCGGCCGTCGATCTCGTGGGTTCAGCGCAACCTCGGCATTGGTTACAATCGGGCGGCGCGCATGATCGAACAGATGGAGCGCGCCGGATTGGTTTCCGCGATGCAAAGCAACGGCAACCGTGAAGTGCTGGCGCCGGATGAAGAGCGTTGATACGTTACGCTCAACCGCAGAGAACGCATAGGTCAGGTATCAGATGTCAGAAATCAGAAATCAGAAAGGCGTTTCACGCGAGAGAGCAAAATGGCTCTTCTTCGCACCTTCGCGCCTTCGCGTGAAATATTCTTTATTGCGTTCTTTGCGGGTAACGTGTTTTTTCTTCGGTGCACTGCTGCTCGCTGCGCCTGCTTTCGCCGCCAGCGCGCTCGACGATTTGCGCGCTTTCGTGCGTGACACCAAGACCGTGCGTACCGAGTTTACCCAGGTCACCGTCGGCAAGAAAGACCGGCAGGAACAAACCGTTCAAGGCACGCTGCTGTTGTCGCGCCCCGGGAAATTTCGCTGGAGCACCGAAAAACCTTACGCGCAACTGATCGTCAGCGACGGCGCGCGCGTCTGGTTCTTTGATGCCGACCTCAATCAGGCCATCGTACGCACTCATGCGCAAGCGCTGGGCGGTACACCGGCGGCGCTGCTGGCGGGCGATGAAGAGGTCGAACGCGCTTTTGAATTGACCGCGCTGCCCGACGAACAAGGGATGCGATGGTTGCAAGCGAAGCCGCGCGATAAAGACGCAGGGTTTACCGACATCAAACTCGGTTTTTCGCAAGGCAAACTCGCCGCGCTGGAGCTCAACGACTCCTTCGGTCAGAAAATCCTGACGCGCTTTCGCTATGTCGAGTACAACCCCGAACTCAACCCCGACTTGTTTGCCTTTACCCCGCCCGCCGGCGCTGACATCATCGGCGAGAAAAAGTCACGTTAATCGATTTTCGATACACTCATGAAACCTCTCGCCAAACACTTCGTTATACTTCTGGCGTTTGCTTTCATCGTCGGCGGAGCGCAGGCGCAGGAAAGCGCCATTGCTTTCGATGGCGATTTTTACAAGAAAGCCAGCGAGGATTTTGACAGCGCCGTTCAAGTGGTCGAATACCTTCCACAGCGTGAGAGCGTTTCTAACTGGACACGAAAAATAACGCTTCGCCATTATCCGCACCTGACCGACGCGCGCGCTGCCGGCGCGCTGCTCGACGCTGCCGTCAAACAGGATTCGGCCAATACCGCCGAAAAATCCGTGGCGCGTGGTGATGAGGCGCTGGTCAGTTACCTCCACCATCCGGGAGGCGCCAAGCTGATGGAATACAGAGTTCTTCATTACGCCGTGTCGCCGGAAGTCAAAGGGCTGGTGACCTACGAATACACTTACCGTTTTACGCCTGACCCGAAACTCAGCGCCAGCGAACAAATCCCCAGGGAACGCCAGCGCTGGCTGGGCGCCTTCGCCAATTCCCGCTGGCCATTACCCGCCACTTTCCTGAAAAAAAATTAGCCGCAACGAAAAGCGGTGAATCGCGAAAAACGCGAAAAACGCGAAGACCACAAAAATGATACTGGTCTCGCCCTCCTTCAAAGGAGAGAGGGTTTGGAGTTTGGATTCTGCGGCTTCGCTTCGCGCAGAAGGACACATTCTTTCTTCGCCCGTGGCCAAAGAGCGCTCACAATGACAGCGGTTTTGATGCCTGATTCCTGACCTCTGGCCGCTGATCCCTGCTATAATGCGCGCCTTGCGCCCGTAGCTCAGTTGGATAGAGTACCTGGCTACGAACCAGGGGGTCGTGGGTTCGAATCCTGCCGGGCGCGCCATTTTCAAGCGATCAGAAAGCGGACTGTTTATCAGGCTTTCTGATGTGCCGCAGACCCATCCATCCCATTCCTTTCCTCCCGCTGCTTTTGCGCGTCGCCTTTCCCTCGCGCGCGCCGCGGCGCAGAGCGACAACCGCTCCGGTTTGCCTCCGCAACGCTCAAGAAATCCCGCCGTTTGGCATCCTGTTGCAGCAAGGGGCGATCTGCCGAACTTATACTTGGTATATCTTTTTGCGCTTGTTTTTTGTTATGCTACCCATTTTGCCCCCAACATGTTTTTATAGAAAGGGATTTGCCGTGAATGTTTTTCGCCGTTTGGTTTGTTCCGGCATGGCCGGATTGTTTGCCGTAGCGTTGGCGCTCTTTGCCCCGGCCGCGTTTTCCGCCGACCCCATGAGCGCCGATGGCATGTTGTTCGTCTCGACCAAAGCCGAGACGGTTGTTTCCTGGCGCGCTGCGCCGGACACCCGCAACACAACGGCGGTTACCTTTGCGTCACTGCCCGCGTCGGCGTTGAAAGCCGTGCAAGAAGAAAACAGCGCGGATCCGGGCGAGGGCGTTCAAGCGCATCCCCTTAAAATCGGTATCCATCGCAGCGCCAATACGGACAACAACGTCGCCGCCACTCCCTTCACTTTGAACTGGCAAAACAATGGCGACGGATACGTCGCCCGGGCGGCGATCACTTCTCCCGGAGCGCACGGAATGCGCGTCGCGCTGCGACTTCGCGCGTTGCCCGACAGTGCCGAATTGCGCTTCTCCGGCTCGGCAGAGCCGGAAAAAATCCTCGGCGTGGTCAGCGGCAAAAGCGCCAAAGCATTGCGCGATAGCAGAAAAGTTTACTGGACGCCGGTGACCGAAGGCGAAACCCAGAACATCGAAATCTATCTGCCGGCGGCCGTCAATCCGGAAGAAGTCAGGATTCGCCTGGACGCGGCCTCACACCTTTTCACCTCGGCGCAGGACGGCTTTAGCGCGGCGCTTGTCACCAAAGCGTCTGCATATTGCGAAATCGATGTCGCTTGTAAATTTGACGCTCTCGGCGCCGCTTTTCAAAACACCGCCAAAGCCGTTGCCAGAATGGCCTTTACGGGGCCGGATGGGGTGTATGTCTGCTCCGGAACCTTATTGAATGACACCGTCAGTTCGAAAAACCCATACTTCTGGAGCGCCGCCCATTGTATCAGCACACAAGACGTCGCGAACACCCTCAATACGTACTGGTTCTACGAAGTTGCCAGTTGCGGCGGTCTTACGCGGAACCCCAACTTTCAGCAACTGTCGGGCGGTGCGCAGATCCTGCACGCCAAAATAGCGACAGATACCTTGCTGCTCCGTCTGAACGACGCGCTCCCGTCGGGTGTTTGGTTTTCCGGTTGGAACTCCGGCCGCTTTTCCAGTGGCGCGATGATCGGCATTCATCATCCCGCCGGAGACATCAAAAAAGTCAGCATAGGCAAAGGAGAAGGGAGAACCGCCGACACCATTTTTGGCCCATCCCCTGTGGGTGCAGATATGTCCAACTTGTCTGTCGTGAGCTGGTCAGAGGGCATCGTTGAGGGGGGAAGCAGCGGCTCGGGTCTGTTTACTTTGGCGGACGATGGTCAGTACCGTCTGCGGGGCGGACTTTATGGTGGCGACACGAGAATGGACTGCTCGTCGCCGGGGCGATCATACACCACAGGCAATGCCTCCATCTATTCGAGCCTCAATCTGGTTTACAACGATGTCAAACAATGGCTGGCGGCGAGCACCCCGCCCACGCCTCCTACACCGCCTACACCGCCCACGCCCACACAGCCCGGCCCGACCCAGCAATACACCGGGCAATGGGTCAAAATCGATAACAACGGCAACAACGACGAAGATGCCTGGGGTTTGACGGTTCTTCTGAACTTCCCCGGAAATTCGCGCTACATCTTCGTTCCCTGGTACACCTACGACAGCACCGGCAAAGCGTCCTGGTACATTTTCCAGGGTGACACCTGGACGGTGAACGATGTGTTTTCAGCGGATGTTTACCGCTATTCGGGGCCGAACTGGGGCGTGCTTCCCTATAACAACGGCAGGATCGCCAATGCCAAAGTAGGCACGGCCACGTTGACGTTCACCTCGGCGGCGACGGCAACGTTTACCTACACTGTCGAAGGTTCGAGCCGTACCATCAACCTCGCCAAACTTGAATAAGCCTTTTTGCAAACAGAGACCAACAGCCCTTGGCGTTATTGCCGAGGGCTGTTTGCTTTTTCGCGTCTGATCCAGTCTCTCGAAGGGTGCTCCCAAGGCGCGTTAGAACAAAGGCATGCCGAGCAAAGCCCTTCCTTTGATGTTTTTTTCTTGCACTTTTTTACACATTCAATTATTCTGAACGCTCCAGCTTAATGGCATTTCCGAAGAGAGAGCTATCGTGGACATTTCCTACCGTTTGATTCGCTCCGGCGCGGCCGGGGTCTTTGTCGCAGCGCTGGCGCTCTTCGCGTCGGCCGCATTCTCTGCCGACACCATCATTGCGGACGGCGCGCCGACGACGCTGCCCAAAGCCAAAGAGGCGGCTTCCTGGCGCGCTGCGCCGGATGCGAGCAACGCGTCCGCCGTCACGTTCGTGCCGCTGCCGGCGTTCGCGCAAAAGGCGTTGAGGGAAGAAAACAGCGCCCCTGAAAGCAAGGCCGTAAAAATCGGCGTCAGTCGTAACGCTGACACCGAGCTTCGCGGCGCGCTTTTCTCGTTGAATTGGCAAAACAGCGGCGACGGGCACATCGCCCGGGCAACGATCACCTCTCCCGACGCGAAGGGCATCAGCGTGGCGCTGCGGATTCGCGCGCTGCCCGACAGCGCCGAGTTGCGCTTCTCCGGTTCTGCCGCGCCGGAAAAAATTCTTGGCGTGATTAGCGGTCAGGAGGCCAAGGCGTTGCGTGACAGTGATAAAGTTTACTGGACGCCGGCCACTGAAGGCGAAACCCAGACCATCGAGATCTATCTGCCTTCGAACGTCAAGCCGGAAGAGGCCAGGATTCGGTTGCGTGGCGTTTCGCATCTTTTCGCGTCGGCGCAGGACGGTTACCTTTCCAAAGACGCGCAGTACCTGAGCCCTGTCGCCAAATTCGGCCCAACCAAGAAATACACCGGGCAATGGATCAAGGTGGACAACAACGGCAAGAACGACGAAGACGCTTGGGGGCTGACCGTTCTTTTGAATTTCCCCTACAACGCCAATTATATCTTCGTTCCCTGGTACACCTACGACAGTTCGGGCAAAGCTCTGTGGTACATCTTTCAGGGCGATGTCTGGTCGGCCAACGACACGTTTTCGGCGGATGTTTACCGTTTTTCAGGGCCGAACTGGGGCGCGTTTCCCTACAACAACGGCAGCGTCTCTTCTTCTAAAGTAGGCACCGCGACGCTGAAATTCACCTCGGCGACAACGGCGACCTTTACCTACAATGTCGAAGGTTCAAGCCGCACCATCAACCTCGCCAAGCTTCAATAAAGGCGCTTGCGGAAGAAATAAGCAGAAAGAAACAACGCCGATGTTTTTTCATGGAACGGAAACCGTCATGAATGTTTTTCGCTATCTCGCCCGTCCCGGTCTGACCGGGGTCTTCGCCGCCGCGCTGATGCTCATGGCGCCGCCCGCATTTTCTTCCGACATC
>Ga0209628_10002131_pt1 | contig 13272 bp, 9 predicted proteins | sample TergutCu122P4_FD_187285 | JGI IMG/M metagenome (GOLD analysis project Ga0209628, IMG submission 187285) | Cubitermes ugandensis P4 segment gut microbial communities from Kakamega Forest, Kenya - Cu122 P4 (SPAdes) (version 2) | ecosystem: Host-associated > Arthropoda: Insects > Digestive system >...
CACACACACACACACACACACACACAATGTTACTAGCCAAGTTATTCCCATGACAGCAGAATGCACCGTCTTTCCGAAACTCAAGGAGCCATTCTGCTAGAAGGGTTACATGAAGCAAGCTCCATATTGAGGACCCACCAATATTATGTACCACCATACAAAGTCACCACAGCAACCAGGCACCCAGGATTTGTGCACCCAACTTCAAAGTGTAATTCAATTAAATACTTCAACAGTCATGATTTTATTCAGGTTCTACAGTCTTCACTGGAGCTGGCAGTTAAAATAATTAAATATAATATACTGTATATTTAAATGCAGATGTAAATAATAGAACAATCATAGATACACCCGGCACACTAAACACATATATCCACTGAGTTGAAACCAATATCCAGTGCATATTTAAATGCAGATGTAAACAATACCATATCAATTTAAATTCCAAAAATAAATAATTTCACGGCGCAGGACCATCTGAGAGGAGGACAACCATGCCACTGTCGATGACATATCTATAAATGTCAGAATGTACGTATGTAGTCTCGGGCACGTGCACGCAATAATCAAAGCTGCAGTCAGAACACGTCACACATGATGTGGTGAGAAGTGGCACAATTGGCTGATGTACTGTGCCACAAGATGGGAGGTCCTGGGTTCCATTCCCAGTAGGGTCCTTGGAAATTTTCAAGCAACTTAATCCGTCTGTCCACATGCAGTAGCCCTGGGGGTCCACTTACTCTCTAACAGAAATGAGAGCACCAAGGAATTGCCTTGCGGGTAGAGGGTGACAACTCTGCTGTCTTAGCTGTGCTGAATGTCAAAGTAAGGATGGAACCTCAACATCCCATCCCCCTTCTCAGTCTTCATGACTTGTTAGGGAAAAGCTGTACCTTCATACCACACACATACCCAATCAGGTGAAACAAATATTCACTGCTAAACAGTCTAAGTGTCAGGCCTACTTCTCTGTTACGCACAAGGAAGCACCATTTACAAAATTTTCTCTTGCTTCATGATCCATATTCATGAACCAGAGGTGTCTTCTGTGTTTTTTCTGTCTAGAATGGAACAAACTGCTTGAAAACCTTTCAAATATTTAAAAATGCCTGTCCACATTTACATGATACTTCTTGTAACAGATGTATTCTGTGTACATGTCATAAAATTAAGTCCCTAGAAATAAAATTATTCAGATTCTACAATAAGCAATGGTGTGTGGGCAAGTATAACACAACAGTGCTGGCAGTAAACTATTTGGCATGGTTGCTGAATAATGTAATGTCCCTATATTATACACACTGCTTATGAGCTATCAGTTACAAGAAATTCTTGTACACAGTAGAAACAGTAGGCTACAAGATAATCAATGATGGCTTAAACAATGTTGGATTGTGGTTTTGGATTCTGAAAGTCATCACTACCCTACCACTTCCACCTTGGCTCTGGAAATGGTCTTTTTCTGCATCTTGGTTCAACAGTGCTGTATTCCCTCTCCTTTGTACATGTTACATGCTAAACAGGATGTGACTGGACTAATTTAGGGCTACATAAAAAAGTATAATAATTCGATTACCAGAATTCAACCAAGTTCTTGTTGAATAAACTGATATGAGCATACATAAAAAAATGTAAAAAAAGTGTGATTCAAGAGTTCAGTGGAATTTTACCTTTTTGGACTAGTGTAATTACAATAATTACACATGTGGGCCTGAGTTACAGTCTGAGACTTCTTGGGTAAAATCTTGATTATTTTGGTTTTATCATCTTCATCTCCAGACTCCTGAAAAAATACAGTCATATGTACTTCAAATTCAACTGACTTAACATTCATTCGTTTGTATAGGAACATTCTCACTAGTTATGTCTTGTCAATTCATTTGGGAGTACATTTGCTACATCTCCGTTAAGACAACAAGCCATCAGAATCAAAAGTCTTACTGTTCCGATAGACGAAAGGTCATTAATGACTAAATATTTAGTTACTTTTCCTTCTCTTATACAGAAACAGTATTACAGTATCAACATCTGTGATTTTCACATTCGTACCATGCATCTTGATACCATCAAAGTTATTTATTCATCAATGAATGCACAAGTGATTGTCTTAAAAGCAATATTAAAATTTACATTAAAATAGCTCCGACATATTTCGGTGTAGTCACACCATCAACAAGGAGCTCATTATCAGTGCTTGCTAAAGTTACACTTTGTTAAAATAGTTAATTATGGTACATCAGTGTGTGATTTATTTGGTGGTAATGTGGCTGCATATATTAGTAGGTCTGTAATGAGTAACAGTGTATCAAGTATTGTATTAACAGGATTTAAAAAAATAAAAAAAAACTGTATCGAAAATGGGTGGACTTACACTGGTTGCTGTGTGTATGTTGCACTGTTCAGAAGTAAACTGAGTCAGGGAATGCATAACCGGTTATGTGACTGGTTGGGCTAGTTCGTATAAGGGATTTACATCACTGACCTTCTGTTATTCGATCAATATGTTACACTGGTGAAAGGCTTGCATATAGAGAGCTTCAAAACAAATAATTTTTGTTCCCTTATTGCATGGTTTCAATAACTCCAGGGTTTCCTCTGCAGTGCCATATTCGTGTCTATTGTTTTGTATGTGTAATGCATACACTGAAATCGGGTTATTAGATCTTATGTATCGTGTGTGTTCTTTGTGCCTTGTTGCTGTTGATATGTCAGATTGTCCTACATATGAATTGTTGCAAGTGTTACACTTGAGTTCATATATCCTGCTGGAATTTGTGCTGGTCTTAACTATTTTATCAGTGACTTGTTGATGTATAGTGTTTGTGGCACACAGGGCTATATTTAAATTAGTGTGTTTGAAGAGATTAGTTATTTCACATATTAGTGGACTGTGATATGAGAATGTTACCCATTTTTTGGTTGTTGTGGTTGGGAATTTTTGTTTTTTGGCCATCAGTTTCCTCTGCAGGTTGTGAATGATTTGCAATGGAAATCCATTATTTTGGGCTATTGCAAGTATGATCTTCCATTCTTGTTGTTGAGCTTGTTTTGTGATTGGTAGTGTCAACATTCTGTTTATGTAAAAATTGAATGTTGCAAGTTTGTGTTCCAGTGGGTGGTTGGAAGAAAATTGTATGGTAGCATCAGTATGTGTAGGTTTCCTATAGATTCTTATGTCTATGCTGTTGGTGTTTCTGTGAATGTACAGATCTAGATAGTTTTTGGTATTGTTTTCTTCTTCAGATAATTTGAATTCCAAATGCTTGTCTATGTTATTCATGTGAAAAGACAATAATGAACCACATATGCAAGCTTTTCACCAACGTAACATATTGATCGAATAACAGAAGGTCAATGACGTAAATCCCCTACACGAACTAGCCCAACATGTCACACAACTGGTTATGCATTCCCTGACTCATTTTACTTCTGAACAGTGCAACATACACACAGCAACCAGGGTAAGTCCAACCATTTTCAATATGATTTATTTGATTTTGAAAATCCTGTTAATACAATACTTGATACAATGTTATTCATTATAGACCTACTAATATATGCAGCCACATCACCACCAAATAAATCACACACCCATGTACCATAATTAACTATTTTAACAAAGTGTAACTTTAGCAAGAACTGATAATGAGCTCCTTGTTGATGGTGTGACTACACCGAAACATGTCGGAGCTGTTTTAATGTAAATTTCAACACTGTTTTTAAGACAATCACTTGTGCATACGTTCGTGAATAAATGTGATCAACATCTGTATTTTAACTTTCTAATTTATTTTTCACCAATAACTGCTTAGATACTGACTAATTTTTAAGAATGCCAGTTAAATTCAAACTTTTGTTCCTTTAACTGAAGATACAGATTATTCTCAAATGCAGCATGTTCATTACAATGTTTGTAAAATATAAATACCGTGAAGTTAAGCAGTGATAATGAAAGTATCACTTACCAAAGCAATACCACCTTCTTCACCTTCATCAAAATCATACACTGTAAGGTCCTGATCATCACCCTTGTCATCTTTATCGTCCGGTTGCTGAACTATAAGCACATAACTCACTTCCCCAGGATTTGTGTCAGAGGGTACAATGGTGACAGTCTGATAAGCATCGCCAGCATTTAATATCATCTGACCTGTTGATTCACCACCAGGTGTATTGCCCTGGACAGAAATATGTGTCATACACTAAAACTCTTCATAAACAATTAGAAAGAAGATACTGAGAATTGCTCAAAATATATAAAACTGAACTTACCTTCTATTATATTAGTACAGAGCTAAGATGTCAAAAGCTGGTTAAATTTTGTAACAATCAAATAAAAATGTCAAAATAACCTAATTTATAGCCTTAACACATATTTTTCAGTTCCAAGCACCTCCACATACAGATGATAATTAATTCTTCTTGATGTGATACTGAGTTGAATGGAAATATAATTTAACACACAAAAAACAGATTTGAGACATGAAAGCCTCACAGAACTGACCATTCAGAACACAGTCTCCTGTGCATTGTGAAATGTAGTTTATTAGATGCTGGCAATTGTGAATGCGGTAATGAACCTTCGGGTTCCATAAAATATGGATAATCTTTTGACTTGCTGAGGAACTATTTAGCTTCTGAAGGACTCTGCTCCATGAAGCTAGGTAGTTTGTCAGACAGGTATGAATGTTTAGGAGGATTCATATGCTTTTTATCTTCAAGGCAGAGGACTGACACAATGCACACAGTTTGATTAACAGGTACAAATTTTCAGAGAAATTAGATGTCTCTATCAGAAGAGTATCTTGAAGACGGAGGCAAAAAATTATTTTGAAGCAATGGCAATGCCTACCAAGCAACATGCTGTCACATCTCAGATGGCTGTAATGTTCAGAAACAGGTTCCTTTGTTACACTTTAAAAAGAATAATATTCTTAATATTATGTTGCACTGTACAATTTACACTAAATACCTAACACACCTGACATACTAAACTTCTGCAACATGTAAACTGGCCAACAACACACATAGGTAAGTAAATGTCGGGCGCACTAAACGTCTGGTCTACCTTGAAGATGGAGGCAGAAGGTGTCTAAAAAATTCTGGTAAATTTCTACAGACAACATTATGTAATACCCCAGTTCAACATTGACAGAGAAATGGAAGCAGTCACCTCAGGCACTGAACAATGTGAACAGTTTACTGCGCTTATGATCATACGTATCATGATAGTAATTTATTTTGCACACATTATGTGGAGTGAAGTGTGGCTTCTGCTGTCATTAGAAGGTGCAAACCAAACCATGATGCTCACCTACACAACCTGATGGTAAAAAATTGTCCGGCTCAAAGTATACATTAAATTTTGTGATGCACTGCCATATGCACAAAAGTTAAACTTCTGTTACACTTAACTCTTTGGTAAACACCCTCAAGCAGAGTTATACTGGAACTTCCTCATATGACATAGTAGCTCCTTGTATTAGATGCAGTAAACTGTCTTAGCTACTAACCTACTTCTTGTTTGTCAAACATTTCTGCCTTCTATGAAGTCAAGAAATTGGTGGAAACTAATAATAAACCCACAAAATAATCCTTGTATGACAACATGTAACTTAACCTACATCATCAGAAGTATCCATAGATGTTATTGTCTCTTCAACATGACCCTCCTGAGGCTGCATTGCCACGTAAGTTGTTTCCGAGGATCCATCGGCCACTTCAGATGAAGGATCTGCAACCCCTAATAACACAAATAACAGTCACTTAGTGGACTTCATTAAAATATATAAAACTTTCTTAAGTTCCGATGAAGTAATCACACAGTAATTACACATATCTTATTCTTGTACAAAGGAACCAAGTTTTTGTGCATTTGTACCACAAGGTCTCAGATTCCACCACAATATTAAAAAAAAGTGTCATACACTGTTCTTGTATGCTATCTTTCTCTTACTAATGCTTATTTCAGATGCAATTTCTTCTTTTTCAGTGCTGCCAATGGCATTTTGTAAAAAACTAATATTTACATTTAATTCTACATTTTTTTTCTGTATAAAAGTCAAGAAAGTGATCTTCAGCACACGTTTCTTTTGTATCCATGACAAATAAATATTCCATTCTAATTAGTTATGATGTATGCCTTTTGGTTTCTCACCTGATACAACAGTCATGACTGGCTGCTGATCACCACTTGCTTGGTAGTAGTAATGCCCAGACTGGTCAACAAAATACGTTCCTTCTTCAGCAGCATCATCAGCGGTCACAACTTGCTGAACTTCTGGGAAAAATTAACATTTGCTAAACACAATAACAAACATAAAATCTGAGGCTCTCACAGCAGTGATTATGGGATGTGGAGGTATGGAATTTCACATTTTGGAAGAACCTGCTGACTCCATCTTTGGGGTCAAAGGGTAAGCTAAGTTTTGCAATATGGTATGAATACATGGCTCTGGATGGGCCAGGTAGGGGGGGGATGTAAGGAAACACAGCAAAGAATAGGGGCCCTTCTCCATCACATATGGCAGGAACATTCTTCACAGTAATGGAAACTGTCATTCAAGACCCATACTACACAGTTATAAAATTTATATTTTAGGCAATTTCCCAGCTCTCAGAGATCATTCCTACCTGGCAATGAATAAAGTCTGCCAAAGACAATACTACTGTCTATCCATATTTCTTGATACATTAACTCAAGAGTGGTTAGGTAACTCAAAATTGTTACTCATACTGGTTTCACCACATATGATTTTCAGGGAAATGCAAAAAACAAGAATTTTGCAGGCATCAAAATGAGAACTAAAGCTGAAGACAGCTACACGTAAACTGACATATGCACATTAATTACAACCAAAAAAAATGTTATCACCTGTCATATGCTGCACCATTTGATCTCCTCCCTGAATTTCCTTATTAAATGTTTCCAGGTAATTCTGGATATCTGTAATTGTTTCACCACTTTCCTGGCCTTCCATCTTAATCTGTACAGCAGAAAGCCCCCCCGAATGGCTGGCTGTTAGGGGGAAAAACAAAACAATATCTTTTAACATTTGTGCATTAAAACAAATCACAGTTTCATTAGCTGCTATACTTATTACTACATCAAAAATCACAATGTAGGTGTGTAATTTTAAACATGGTAAATTTCAACTTATGTTGTAAAAGTATTCATAATATTTTACCGGTCTTTCTTTCCTTGTCATCACTCATGACTTCAGCAGCCAATGCTCCTGAAAATTAATTGAACAGTTAGACATGCAATCATGTAACAACTACCATACCAATGGCTCCTTCTCCTAAATAAACAAGGATCTTCATGGTTACACCGTGCATCAACAATACTGAACCCTCTTTTATTACCAACTGATGCACACAACGTGTTTTAATAACTCTGCATTTTTTAACGTTGTGTGCATCAGTTGGTAATAAAAGAGGGTTCAAACAAGGATCTGTTAAATATGAACTAAAAATCTGGGGATCCTTCAAAATTGGCAATCTTCTAAGTCCTAAATTCACATAATTAAATCAGCATTTCTTCTACCAGCTAACAATTTTACCAAGCCAAAGTTCCTTAACTTTATCAGGAGTCTGATACCATTGTACTATGGCACCACAGCAATACCAAAACATAAAATTATAAAATAATACCATACAGTAAATAAATAACAGCAAATAAACAAACAACTCTATTTGTATAGCAATACAGACCAATATCACCAAGTGCCTCCTGTTTTCTGGTCTATGAATCTCCTTTGTCAACGTATGTTATGACTCCTTGGATGAGAAACTGACCCACTGCAAGGCTTCTACTTACAAAAAGATATCCATCTACATTCTGAATGGGACTCGAACCCATGATCACAGTGTATGAGAAGTAGACAGTACACACCTTAGATCATGCAGCCACTACAATCAGCAAATATGTACATGAAGAGTGTACATGAACAATAATAACATGCACGAACAATGATGAAGAAGAACAATGGTTTCAAACAAAGTAGCATTATCATGCTCATGCGAGCTACAGACAACAGTAACTGGCTAACTGTCTCACACAGCGGGTATACGGAACTTGCCACAGTACGAAAGAGGTACATTTTTAAGTTGCAGCATGCACATGCTGCAATGCACTGCACATAAGAGGAGTGCTTTTTTGACAGCAGAATTCAATATGGTTGCCCTCTGCTTGTGTAAACTGAAAACTGGGATAACGTAGTCCATACAACAGGCTGCACAAACCGTGGTTCAAAACTGGCAGAAGCAAGAGATTTTTCTCTTCTCCAAAATGGACAGACTGGCCCTAGGGCCCACCCAGACTCTGTTCAATGGGTACCAGGGTATGAAGTTGACCATTTACTACTGGCCAAGGATTTGAAACAAGTGGAGCTATATTCTACTCCCTCTATGCACCTTCATGCCACAGACAGGGGCAGCTTTAGCCTTCTTATGCATATTATAATAAAAGAGGTACTTCAAACACAAAGTAACATCACTTCTACACTCAATGAGACATACTGAAACAAGAATGACTGGGAGTAGTGAGAGGGATTTTGTTATTCTGTTACACCCCAGAGCCAAATGAACTACAAATTACTATCATTACTGACACAGATAAAAGTGGAATTGGAAGACATATGTGGTACAAGTTTTTAAAACCTAAACTAAATGTGCCACATTACTGTGTTCAGCAGTCTCAGTTATTTTATGAAAGTATCTTCTTTACTTCATCTGTAAGTTGGTGAAGGGACATACAGACATCCAGAATGTCAGTATTACTCTGATGTATTAACAGTGTTCACCTGTTGTCTGATACAAGTTCAGTATAGAGTAAAAGAGATAAACTGGCCGATCTTCTGATCTTCAACAGGACTGAGTATGTCTAACAATATTTGCGCATGCACGTGCGTGCGCGTGTGCACATTGGATGCAACTCAAACGTCATACACTTGGAAGTAATCAAGACTTCACCAATTAGTATACACAACACAGTGGATCCTGGATACAAGTCATTACACCATGCCTGTGCTGTCCCAAAATAGATATGAATTCTTCACTCTTCTAGGATGTAACCGTGTAGAATGGTAGTCAAGTTATCGATGTTTCAGGAAAACCTACTGGTCCCATCTTCTAAGGTCAAGCAGGGACTGCCTGACCCTTGGTGATGGGACAGACAGGTTGTTGCGAAATGTTGATAACTACCAACCTACACTGTATAACATCCCAGAATAGTGAAGATCTCATTTATACAACAGCAGAAACCTGAAATCATGCAAAATGGATATGTTTATTTAGCTTACTGCACCTGAGTGACAAATGTTTAAATTTTGCGCACTGTTCCATAATATCCACTGACTGCAAGCAGTACTATCTATATGGGGCAATACTTTAATCGGGAAATGGGTGCTTACAAGTAGCAAGGGATAGCTCATTCAGCACAGTTATCAGGCTATAGGCAGGGCAACTCAGGATTCACGGTTCAATTCCTGGTAGAAATGTGGAATTTTTCTCTTCTTCAAAGCACCCAGACTGGCTCTGAAGCCCACCCAACCTCAAACACAGCGCATACTAGGGGCTCTTTCTCAAGGCATACAGCAGGTGAGGTATGAAGCTGACCACTTACTTCCATCTAGCACGAAGATTAAGAATGTGTGCAGCCATAAATCACCTCCCACACATTCCATCACACCACATACAAAAGCAACTTTACCTTTACCTTCAAGGGTAATTACAATAGCAGATTATGTTCTGAAGCTTGATCAAGCATATTTTCAAACTCCTCTATTGAACACTGACATTATCTACTACAGGTTATTATTGAAACATTTTTTTATTCATCATGGATGAACTAACAAAAAGTACTGGATTTGCAATGCCATGGAGATCAATGATACACAAAATCCTATAAAAGGTTCAGTGCTGAAGAAGAAGAAAGCAGAACAAGAAGATATTCTAATTGCACAGACACTGGAAAACTGAGGCACTTCACTAGAAGCCACAATACTACAGCCATGCAAACTTACACACAAATCGTGTGGAAAGAAATCAGCATTTGGCACTCTTTGCGGCCATAGTTACAGGAATAACCAAAACAACAAATAATTGTGAAGTCTGAAATTACTCATAATTACCATGTACAAGCTTACAGTGGTAATTAATTAAACACATCTCTGTACACTACAGGACTGTAGCAAGCCTCCCTTTATCTCATAATATATTTTGATCATGTACCATCTGAAATACTTATTACAACAAATCCAACATTTTACACACTACAGTATAAAATACAGTAAAATAGTCTTAAAATATATCCCTCAATGTTTTGGCCAATACAGGCCATCTTCAGGGGAATTTACAATAACAAACTATAACCATGGCTAGCAATGTAAAGGCTTCAACACCTTCCAGGACATACTACATGTTGCCCTCAGGATGGCCTGCATTGGCTGAAACACGTATGCATACATTTTAGTACTGTTTTACTGTATTTTATACTATACCGAATACTATGTGGGATTTAATGTCATAAATACTTCCTTAATTCATTTACCATGTTATTTCTGGCAAATTATGGCCTGTAGTCAGACGTCATAAGGTAAATTATATACACATACATGCACACACACACACAAATGCCTGACTGAATGACTGGCTGGCTAGCTAACTAACTATCTACCTACCTACTAATTAACTAACTAACTTACTAACTATAAGAAGCAGATCCCTTCTTCAGAAGCAAACAGCTGATCAGCCAGTCAAGAAAGTCCCTGCATTCTATGGAACTCCATGGTAATTTGTTTTCACAATGCCTATGGCCCCTGTCATGAACCTAATGCATTAGACCACACCATTCTACCCTAATTCTTTCACATCAATTTGAATATTTTTGTCCCACCTACATCCAGTCTTCAGACTTACTACATGAAATTATGTCTGTATATCTCACCTCTACTATGCATGCCATGTGCCATCCCTCCATCTCATCCTTCCATACTTCATCATCCTAGCCATATTTGGTGCAGTGTACAAATCATGAAGCTCCTCATTATGCAATTTTCTCCAGCCCAACACCACAGTTTTTAAGCACCCTTAGGCTAGGTTTGTCCCTTCATGTAAGAGACCAAGATTCACAGTCATACAGAACTGCTAACATTACAATTTTATCTATCTTTACAGCATTAAAGGCTAATGCAGTCCAAGGCCTCCTGCTTCCAAGGTTTTCTGCAACCTGTTTGTATGTATCAGGTAGGACACACATCCATAATCCAAGTATAATTCAAACCAATGATCCCAATATTCAAGGTGTAAAAGACAGTACCTGCCATAGATTTATGGGTATGTTCTGCCTACTTTCCTTCATGAAAAAGGAAGGTTTATGAGATCACCATACTCCCTTTGTCCCCCCTATTTCAACCTTTGAACCAGCTGACAGACTTTAACAAAACTTTGTACCAACATTATTGCCAATGAAGGTCAATACAGCGTAGTACTTTTTTACTCTCTTACAAATGGTAATAACAAGATGGGCAACATATACATAATGTAACAATGCAGCACGGTCACACAACCACTGCTGCCGTGGAAAAGCAATGAGTTAAATGTTATGAGTATGCATCTGTATTCTTGCCTTAGTTACCCAGCATCCAATTGGCATATTTTCTGCACAGCCATTACAATGTCATTTCTGGCCTGTCTGGCTGTACCATATTTTCCACAACATTACATAAATGGCACAATTTTCAGAAACAACTTATTGTACATAAAACATATTTTTATTTTCTTTACAACTTTTTTTCTGAGACATTTCCCATTCTAAGAGAATTCATAAAGCTAATAAAGTAAATGTATATAGGTCTTTATGTTAAATACCGCTTATTCTTCTGAGATTGTAATAAAACCTAAATTTCTCAACTGATTTTCAAAATATTCTCAGACATCAAATTTCATGAGAATCCATCCAGTGGGAGCCAAGTTGTTCTATACAGACAACTGGACAGACAGACAGATAAGACAGAAACAGGTCACTTTTTGCAATTTTTCAAACACACCTAACAACTTTATGTTTTTTGTACCATGCATTGTGATACAATTATGTATTGTTAACCAACAAAATAAACACTTTTTAAATTACTGCTTTAATTCATTTCTTCATATCTTCTACAAGTTTCAAACATCATGTGTTCACCATCAGGAAGACCACTTGTCCTTGCAGTTTTTTATGGTATGTTTTTCATGCATTTATGTGAGCAGTCTAGCAGGTGGAAGGATGTGCTTGAGCACATTAGTTTAAAAAGTGTGCATTTTGTTGGTTAACATTACATAACACTTAACAACATGAGTGTCAGCGGAAACGTCACTAGTGCTATTTACTTAAGAATCCTGAAATGATGTGGAACATATTGTGGAAAAATATGTACTTTCTGGTCAGGTATATTCTCATAGAATTTAAAATAATGATACAGTAACAGCGCAAAAAACATTCTTTAGCTTTTGGCTTCATGGCAATAAACACTGAACCGATGGGGTTAGGCATGTGAAATTTGGTACTATCGACACAATATGCATGAAATACCATTTGTAAGGCAACAACCACACACATGGGGACACTGCAAAATTTTGAAGTTATATCCATAAAATTCAATGTATGTGTCACCTGAACTTGCAGTTATTTGGGAAATAAAATAAAACAACATTGACAACAACAGACATGCAGGACTAAAAATCTGGGCAACAGGAAAGTAGACTTTAAATTCTGCTCAGAATTCCTTGTTATATTTACTTTGAATATCTGATAAACTGTAAATGTATATGTTTTAGTCTCTCTCCTTACAAGATAAGGAGAGATAAGTTTATAGCAAAAATGGGTTTGTACGTGTGTTGATCCATTCCCTTCGATACAAATTTTGCAACTACCCCGTGGTCTTCTGGGCAGGTGCAGTACATGGGTACTAGCATTCTGAACAAACATTCTGCCTCCATCTTCAGGGTTGAATATCTCAATACACAGTGTAAGAAGCCAAAAGACCACAACTCTGAATTTTATTGTGCACTATACCGCAGTCTTCTTGTTTATGAGACTGCACAGACTAGCAGATACACAATGCCATACTCTACATATCACAAAATGGATTGTTATTCCTGCAAAAATGTCTAATGTTCTAATTTGATGTTATTTTGACCGTGCATCGTCGTTAATATGTGGAAATAAAATGCCAACTAGATGCAACAGAGGTTTTTATTGCAGATCTTATTGCTTGCTCAACATGTTTC